>Ga0181523_10000292_pt1 | contig 56171 bp, 34 predicted proteins | sample PEATcosm2014_Bin_43_FD_119752 | JGI IMG/M metagenome (GOLD analysis project Ga0181523, IMG submission 119752) | Peatland microbial communities from MTU Mesocosm Facility, Houghton, MI, USA - PEATcosm2014_Bin05_30_metaG | ecosystem: Environmental > Terrestrial > Soil > Wetlands > Peat | place... | reverse complement strand
GTGAGGGGCGTAAAAACCGGAACGTCACAAAAGCAGTTCCAAAACGAATGTAGAACAACAAAACCCAAATTGAGTTTGCGTAGCTTTGGCTACGGTTCAGCTAGAAAACCGCGAATTTTCACCCAGGACCGACCAGGCACGCGCCCATCGGGCGCGGCTTGGCGTGCTTCTGGGTAAGGCGCTTCGCGGTGCCTCTAGCTGGGGTGCGTTGAGTTCGCGCCCCTTCAGTTCCGTGACGAGGCTCGCAGGGAAGGAACCATGAAATCAATCAAGAGCATTCTCGGCGGTTTGGCAATCATTGGCGGTCTCATTGCGTTGTCGGGTTTCATTCATGCCCAAGTCACCACTGCGCCCGTTCAAAGTGGCACGGATTCGTTGAGCGATACGAACGTAGATTGGAGTACTGCATCGGATTTAGAGGTGATGTTGCACGCGATTGAGATGACAACGCCGCTTCCTGCAACCGTCGCACCAATTGGTGGAAATTTCTACACGGTTCAACAGGCGGAAAATTGGCCGCCATTGCCGGGTGACATTTATGGATTGCCGTTTTGGGATTTAGGCGACGGCTTTTATCTTGTGGACGACCGTGGCGTAGTGGATTACGCAGCACTCGTCCAAGGGCAGATGCAAGCGCAGGTGACGGCAATGGGTGTACCGTCCCCAGACGCCGGGGGCGACTCGGGGACCAACAGCGACGGCGGCGGTGCGTCACCAGACGGGTCGCCGGCCCAGAACTATGGCACGAACCTCTGGATTGCCAATTTTGCGTTATCATCTGGCAACGCGCTGGGCATCGTATCAAATACCGAGGCGGATATTTCCTACGAGATTCAATATGTGAATGATTTGACCTCCACGCAGTGGTTGAGCGCGGGCTTTGTGCTCGGCTCGGAACTGACCAACTGGACGGCGATGGCTTTCAGCAACGTGAGCCTGACCAACAACGCTTTTTTCAGAATCCGGTCATGGGCGAGCAGCGACGGAAGTGGATTGCCGGATTGGTGGGAGTTGCAGTATTTCGGAACCACAGGCATTGACCCGAATGCACTTGATTCCAAGGGCGACGGCTGGACCATCTGGCAGAAGTTTCAAATGGGATTATACCCAAATATCTTTTACACACCACCCGCTCCGCAAGGATTGACGGCCACTTACAATGCCAGCACTGGCACGGCGAATATCAGTTGGCTAGCCGCATTGGCGATCTCCTGTAACGATTTCGTTTGTGGACTTTCGGGCGGCAATTTGTACTGCATCAAGCCGGCGTGCCCTTGGATCTCCGCCGCGAATTGATTGGTCCGCTTCGATGCGGGATGGAAGGGGGAGCCCAGCGTTAGCTCCCCGGCTGCCAGGCGAGGCTCAACAGCTTCGAACTGATTTTCAACCCCGCCCTTGTGGCCGCCTCGTTGTTGATCTGGAAGCGGATTTTGGTGCCTTGCTGGACGAAATTGATCATGCCACCGGTTTCGGTGAAGTGGGCTGTCTCGCTCACGGTCAGCACACTGGTCCCTTTGAGGACTCCGAGAGTCTTCTGCAACTGCTTTTTTTCGGACGCGCTGATGAAAAGGATGTGGCAGTTCGTCGCCTCTGTCGGCCAACGAAACTCCTTGATCACTAGTGGGTGGTCATCGACGGTTTTGTTCCGAATCGTTCGCGCGAGATCGTCGTGGAAAGGGTTTTTGCCCAAAATGCCTATGACGATGGGTGACCTCGCCCCGCTAAACGCCGCCGGCGGCCATTCCACGAATTTCGCGAAATTGAACAGGCACGCCGCCTTGATCTGGTACTCCGTCGGCTGGAACTCTCGTACCCGGCAGCCGCCGACAGTCACCAGCCAGACCAGACTCAGGAATACAATTAGTGTTGTGCCAAAACGCATCAACGGTTGAGCTGCCTCGGCGTGGCCATCCTCGCTCTTCGGTTCGAGCGGGTTCATTTGCTCTCAGTTTCTCTGAAAACGCAAGGCAAAGTTTGCGCCATCACTTGAGGCAAACGAACGCGCTTTTGCCCTCTACCCTGTACTATGTAAAAACTGATCCGCATCACGCCGCAATCCTCTCATGCTAACACCTCCTGTGTAAGATGCCGCAAATGAACGCACGCCGTTCCACATTGGAAAGCGCCGCGGGGATCGCCCCGCGCGTCGCCGCGGCGATCCTCGTTTCGTTGCCGACGCCCGCCTGCGAAAGCCGATGTTTATGCGTGTTCGTTTTCTGATGTTGGTTTGTGCGGCGGCGGTCACAGTGGCGGAAGCGCGGGCGGCGGATTTAAGCGCCGTCTTCCCATACCAACAAAGTCCGCTACCATACGGCGATCTGCGCGAGGAAGAGCCGGCCGCGTTTTGGGAGCTGTTCAATGTTGCGTTTGACCACCGCGTATGGTCAAATAATTCATCCGTTGCATTTTGGTGCTGCCATTCTGCCTTTGTTTTAATCTGTTCGTGTTATTAATCTCTTACCGTGCATTGGAAAAAGCTGCTGGTTTGGGTCACTGGACAAATCGACGAGGCCTTGCGCCAGAAACCGGAATTTGTGCTGGAGGAAAACCGCGTCTACCGCGCGCTGCTCAAACGGCATTCACCTCAATAATAATTCCGATCATAAATTTCGTGGCCGACGTTCAGGCCACAATCCATTCACCGGCAAAAAGCGTTCAAAATCTGACTTTCGACCTCCAGCAAAACCTCCAGCGAATCAATACTGAACAATAGTGGAACAATAGTGAGTGAGTAGTGACACAATTCTGGCAAATAGTTCTTGAAAACCAAAAACCCCTTGTTATACTTGCCGGCACTGGATTCTTAGTGTCGTTCAACCAGTTGCGTTGCAGATGAGGGAGTTAAGGTTCGGACCGATTCCGAACCTCGCCTCCAGTCTTAACCCGACTTTCGCACAAAAGTCCAGAAGTGAACTTTTTCGGCCAATGCCCTGATTGAGTGACACGCAGTTGGGTCGGCTCAACGTGCCCAACGCGCTGTGTGACAGTTGGGCAGAGCGCCTTTGAGCCGCAGACCGCACGGTTGGAGAGCGGGCAGCCAGATGGCCTTGAGCGGCGGGGCAATAAGTTTATCCGGATCGTATTCCCGGGGACGGCCCAGGGCAAATGGCGCGCCGGTCACGGGCTGAGGTTGTAGCGCACGGATGGCGGCCTTGCGGTGATAGCCGAGGAGCTCGACCAGGTCGTTGATGATTTTAGTTTTGTGTTCCTTGCCGGTCCAGGCGTAACGCGCACGCTTCAGCACCAGCACTTCCTGCCGGGTAATTTGACTCATTTTCGGGTGCATGGCTCGGTAACACCCTTTTTGATTCAACGTATGGTTCACTCAAACCTTTTTCCCCTCCCACGGCACCTTTCTTTTTGAGCCAATTCGTCCAAGTCCGCAGGTGACGAAAAAGGTTCACAGATTGTCTATGGAAGTTCATTGTTGAAGTTTTTTGCTGGCGTAATAACGTTTGCAATTATTGCGCGCATGGCGGAATCAACAAATAATGGCTCATCGTCGCCTGGATTTCGGCCGGAGGACGCTTCCTCATCGCGGTCCACGCGACGGGATTTTCTCCTGCGAACCGCGATGGCGGCAACCTCGATCCCGCTGATTGACGCCGCCACGCTTCGTGCCGAGGCCAGCCAACAATCGGCCGACAAACCGGGGAAGCGTCCCAATGTTCTCCTCGTTATTTCAGATCAGTACCGCTGGGATTTCATCTGTGCTTATGGCCAGAACCCGATGAATTTCACTCCCAATTTGGATGCCATGTTCCGGGGCGGCACGGTTTTTCAAAATGCCTTCACCAATCAGCCGTTGTGCTCACCGGCCCGCGCCTGCTTGTTCACAGGCCAATATGCAACACGAACATGTGTGTGGAAGCTTGGACCCGGGCTGCGTCGCGATGCGACTACGCTGGCGACGGAACTTCGTAAAGCCGGCTACAGTACCAATTTCATCGGAAAATGGCACTTGGCGCCAAACGACGCGTGGGCGAAACCGCCGCAAGGGCTGGGATATGCCCCCCCGGAGGACCGCGGTGGCTTTCTGGATTTGTGGCAGGCTTCCAACGTCCTCGAACTGACGTCGCACCCGTATCACGGAACGATCTGGGATGCGGACGGCAAGCCCATGAATTACCAGGGTATTTACCGCGTGGATTATTTGACTGATCTGGCGGTGAAATTCCTGCGGCAGAAACAGGATAAGCCGTTCTTTCTGGTACTATCGCAGCTTGAGCCTCATCAACAGAATGATTTGAATGGGTTCGGGCCACCAAAAGGCTACGACGTAAAATTCCGCAATCCATATATTCCCCCCGATTTAAGATCATTGCCTGGCGATTGGCCGTTCCAATCGGCCAACTATTATGGCGATTGCAAGAGCATTGATGAATCCATGGGCAGGATATTTGAGACGCTCAAGGAGCAGAACCTCGATGAAAACACCATAGTCATTTTCCTGAGTGATCATGGTTGCCATTTCCGGACCCGCAACAACGAGTATAAACGCAGTCCGCACGACGCTTCAACGCATGTTCCGCTGATGATTCAGGGTCCAGGATTTAATCAGGGCCGGATCGTATATGAACTGGTCAGTTTGATTGACGTGATGCCTTCAATCCTGGCTACCTTGGGGCTGCCGATTCCGTCCTGCGTTCAGGGCCGGAATTTCATCCCGCTGATCAACGACGCGGACGCGCGCGCGGCATGGCGCAATGAAGTGTTCATCCAGATCAGCGAATCGGAAACGGCGCGCGCCCTTCGGACCCCGGAATGGACGTATGCCGCCCTGGCGCCGGACGCAAATCCCGGGGACGACGCCGGCAGCATGAACTATCAGGATTACCAGCTTTACCAGAATGGCGCCGATCCGGCCCAAGTTGTGAATTTGGCCGGGCGCGACGATATTCCTTCGTTGGTGCACTACTTCGGGGATCGCTCCATCAGCGAGATCACCGATCATCTCCGGGAGCGCCTGATCGCGCGCATGGTTGAGGCCGGGGAGCAACGCCCGCAGATAAAACCATGGAGGTATTACCCGTGAGAATCGCATCCGCCCGGTTAAGCCCATAGTTTGTCCGATTCCAGCCGCGCGTCCAATTATGCCTGTTCCCATGATTGACCGGCGAATGTTTTTGGAAACGATGGGTGAACTGCGGCCATCGCTTCAGCGCGCGGCAGCCCATGGATGTATAAGTTGGTTGTCCCACTTCGGGGATGTTTGTCCGAAGAAGCAAGGCGATGAACTGACGCGCTGCCGCGCCGGGGGAAATTTCCGCATCGCACAATTCACTGGACGGAACGGTTCATCCATTGGCCGCAAAAGTTCATCGTCAGATTTTTCTTTACGGGGAGAATCAAGAAAAGTGCCCAATTTCTGCCACCGCGAGCCAACACACTCAAAGAGTTGGAGCGGTCAATTGTCCATACGGTTCGGCGGGTTGTCCATTCCCATTTATGGATACGGTGCTATTATTCTCAGCATGGCCGCTAAATCTAAACATCACTTTTAGGTATGTGCTCCGCGCATGCGATCAGTTGTGAATGTTGGGTTTCCAAAAGCAGCCGAAAATCAACAGCGACAAACTAATTAATCAAGCTATGAAAACGAAGTTAATCCCTATCATCATTGGGGCCGTGGCGTGCCTCGCGCTTGTTCCGGCCGCGTTTGCGCAAGTAGTTAACGGAGACGAACCCGATAACTCTATGCTTTATCTACCAAACGTCAATCTGGCGACCATGCCTCAAAACACGTTTGTGGGAACGGTCGGCGGTATTTTCTACACCCCGTATTATTATAATGTGAGCGTGAACTGGTTGGGTTTCGCGGACCCTACGGGAGCGCCTCTGGTGGACAATCATCTGGTGACGATTTGGGCCAATAGCACTGGAAATATCGTTGCGTCGGCCGTGGTGCCGGCGGGAAACGCGGCCCCGCTCTACGATGGTTACCGATGGGTGCAGTTGCCTTCGACGGTGACTCTGACTTATCAGAGTTACTACGTGATTGGCGCGCAAGTGTTCGGCGACGCGGACATCTGGGGGAATTTGATCAACAACACCGCCACGGACAACGGAAACAATGGCCAGATCACATGGAATGTGGAGAATGGGAGTTGGAGTGGAACTCCCAACGGTCCATTTGTCCAGGCAGGGAGCGGTTGGGAATTCACCCGTGCGGGACGATACGATTCGGCTTTGGATTATCCGAACGAGCCGCCCGGCGGAAACCAGACCAGCACTACAGATTCAATCTATCCGGCGCCGAACTTGGCGTACAACCTGCCGTTGGAGGTGCCGGAGCCGGCAGGCTTAAGTATCGCTGGGGTCGGAGCCGCTTTGCTTTTTGGACGGGTGCTGAAGAGGAAAAGCTAAAAGTTCGCAATTTGAAACAAAGCCGCCATTTTCAAATGGCGGCCAGGCTTTGAGACTTGGAAGCGACATCGGTCAGTCGCAATGGATCGAATGTCGAGGGGGAAGATGCTGAGTCACTTATTGTCACATAAAACAGCTGTGCGGATTTAGAATTACACTTTATCCGTTGGTTTAATTCTAATAATGCCGGTTTAAACCGAAACCAAATCAAGACCATGAAAATAAAATCAGGGATTCCCAGGTTAACAGCGGCGGCACGATTCGGAGCGGTGCTTGCGCTTGGCTTCTTTATTATCCACCCTGCGCAAGCTGCCTATGATTTTTGGGCGGGCGTTCCCGGTGTAAGCGCGACGACCAATTGGACCGATGCCGCCAACTGGACTTACGCGGGCCAGAGCAGCCCGCAGACGTATTACAACGAGGTGGAGTTCAACGGCGTCGGCGCCAGCGCCAACAACAATTTCGCCGTCAACAATGTCTTGGACAACACCACCGGCGTGGCGCAGATGCCGATCTGGGAACTGGACTACATTCCCACCAACGGCAATTACACGACGCTGATTAACCCGGGGATTACCATGACGATAGGGGCGGGCAATAATCACGGCTACCTGACGGTGGGCGCCGACCAGTTGAATGGAAGCAGCCCCGCTCCGGCCAACGCGGTGGAGACCATCACCATCACCGGCAGCGGCGGAACGTTAAGCATCGTGGGCGGCTCGGGCGCCTACATGTGGGTGGGCCAGGGTTCGCCAACGCCGGGCGACACCCATAATATCACACTGAACCTTTCGGGCCTGGATAACTTCGACGACAGCCCCGGCGCGGGCAGCGGCAACTTCATCCACGTGGCCTACGGAAACCAAAACGTAAGCGGCTTCCCCCCCAACGAAAACGGCACGTTGTATCTGGCCAAGACCAACGTGATTTCCTTGGGGAATGATTTCCAAATCTGCAACGCGCCCGGCAGCAATTCCCTGACGTGCGGGGTCTATCTGGGAATCTACAATTACATCCTGACCGGCACCGGCAACCTGATTGTGGGCGGCCCGGGCACCGGGCCGGCCGGGGCCGTGATGGCCTTCAACCCGGCCTTTGTGGGCGGGGCCAGTGTGCCGGTGGCCTATTTGGGCGGCAATGGCGCCGATGGACGCATCGCTAATTTTTATATCGGCTACGCCAACGGCAATTCGCAAGTTCCCGGCTACGGCCTTTGCGATTTTACGGGGGGCACCGTCACGGTGATGGCGGACACGATGCAACTGGGCCAGGGCGGCAACGCCGGGGCCAATTCGCTGGGCACCCTGAACTTTAACAACGGCAGCGTCAATGTGAACAACGCCACCATCGGCAACCAGGAAGTCAGCGGCGGCGGCACGGGCGTGGGCATCGTCAATATCGGCACCAACGCGACGCTGACGGTCAACAACACGCTGACCCTGGCCGCCGTCACCGGCACTCTGACACCCGGTACCGCGGGAACGATTAATATCAATGGCGGCACGCTGATCGCCAATACCATTGTCAACGGCGGCGGCACGGCCACGATCAACGGGGATGCGACGATCACCCTCTCCGGCACGGCTGGCACGGCGGCCTCGCCCATTAACACTCTTTCCATTTCTAACTCGACGCTCAACGTGGCGGTTTTGGCCGGCGTTGCGACCAACATTTTCACAGCCAGCCTGACGACCGCCGGGGCGGGCAACCTCATCAACATCCCTAACGCGCCTGTGTTTCCGAGCTACCCGGTCCATGTCTCGCTCATCAAGTATCAAGGCAGCATTGCCGGGGCTGGCTATGACTTCAGCCTGGGCACATTGCCCGCCCTGTTCAGCGGGTATCTCTCAAACAACACCGCCAATGCCTCGGTGGATTTGGTTTTGACCAGCGGGCCGGCGATTGAGACCTGGACCGGCTCGGTCAATGGGAACTGGGACACGACGACGGCCAATTGGCTCGCGGGCGGAAGCCCGGCCACCTACGCCAATGGCGATTCCGCGCAGTTCCTGGACGGCGCGAGCACTAGCACGGTCAACCTGACCACAACGCTCACGCCGAACAGCGTCACTGTCAGCAACACCTCGCCCAATTACACGTTCAATGGCAGCGGCCTGATCAGTGGCGCCACCGCGCTGCTCAAACAAGGCACCGGCACCTTGGTGATTGACAACAGTGGGAACAATAATTTCACCGGCGGCGTCACCCTCGGCGGCGGCGTCCTGCAAGTGGGCAACAGCGACACCAGCGGCAACCTGCCGGCCGGCGCGGTGACCGACAGCGGCGTGTTGGTCTTCGACCGCACCGACATCATCACAAACGGCAACACAATCTCCGGCGCCGGCGCGCTGGTCCAAGCCGGCGGCGGCACGCTCCAACTGACCGGGGGCAACACGTTCACCGGGCCGGCGGTGGTGACGAACAGCAGCACGCTTCAGTTGGGCAACCCGACCGCAGTGGGCGCAGGCACCAACACGCTGACCATCGCCAGCGGCTCGACGCTTGACGTCAATGGCAATAACGCGACCAAGCCCGTCGTTGTGTCCGGCACGGGCGTCAGCGGCAGCGGCGCGCTCATAGACAGCGGCGGTGCGATCTACGATAACCCGGGACCCGCCGTGGCGACGAATATCACCCTGGCCGGCGATACAACGTTTCTAGACGATTCACCGAGTCGGTGGGATTTAGGTTCGCGCAATGGCACCGTATGCGTTTTAGGTGGCGCTTACAATCTGACGCTGAACGGCAATTCAGGATACTTCGAGTGGGCGAATCTCCTGGTGACCAATGTGGCGAACATCACCATTGCCTCCGGAACCCTGGGCGTGGTCGGCTCGACGACGTTTGGCAATCCGAATGCCACGCTGGTGATAACCGCCAGCGGGGCGCTGCAGCTTTATGGCGCGAACAATTATGTGAACAAGCAAGTGGACTTCCAGAACGGCACCATCCTCAACAGCTCCGGGGCGAACGTGATGAATGGTGCGATGACGCTGGAACCGGGTTATTGCAGTGTCGAAGTGGGTGGCGGCACGACCCTGACTTTGAGCAATGTCTTGAGCGGCTCGGGGGTTCTTTATCCAAACAGCTACCCGGGAACCGTCGTTCTGGCGGGCAACAGCCCGTCGTTCAGCGGCGGCGTGTCGTTGTATAGCGGCCAACTGGTCCTCAATGGTCTCATCGGGTCGGGCATCACCGGTCAGTCCGGCACCACCATTTCCGGCACCGGCACGGCCAACGGCTTGGTGGATGTGTACGGAGCGCTTCTCCCGGGCGCCACCGGCGTGGCGGGAACGTTCAACGCCGCCGGCGGGCTGACCCTTGAAAGTAGCGCTACGGTGACCATGAACCTGTCCACGACGACCGGCATTGGCGGTGGTACCAACGCCTTGATTGCCGTCAACGGCAATCTGACCATCAACGGCAACAATATCCTCATCAACCCCCTCAAGGGTTTCCTGGCCAATGGCACCTACACGCTCTTCACTTACACCGGCACGCTGACTGTCAACGGCACGCTGACGGCATCCACCGTGGCGCCGTCCCGTTACACGTTCACCGTGACCACCAACGCCACCCAGGTCAATCTGACGGTCAGCGGCCAGGGGGATTTGTTGGAGTGGAACAACGGCGCCGACAACGGTCAGTGGGATGTCGCCAGTTCCCTCAACTGGTCTAACCTCACCACGCACGCCGAAGACCACTTTTTGACTCCCGACACCGTGCTGTTTGACGATACCATCCTGAGCGCGCCGCATCCCACGACGAGCATCACCATTCCGGCCGGCCAGGTTGTCATTCCTAACGTCGTGACCAACAATTCCAGCGCCAACTACACCATCAGCGGCGCAGGTAAGATCAGCGGCGGCGCCAGCATCGTCAAGCTCGGCAACAGCACGTTGACCATGAGCACCACGAATGATTTCACCGGAAACTTCACCATTGGAGGCGGTACCGTGCAAATCAACGGCATCACGGCAGTCGCGGGGGCGACCAACGGCACCTTGGTGATCAGCAACGGCGCCACACTGGCGGTGAATTTGTCCGGGAGTTATCCGGCCGGCGACGCCGGCTTCGGCAACAAGCCCATTGTCGTCTCCGGCGCGGGCGCGAACGGCCAGGGTGCCATTCAATTCACCGGCGGCCCGCTTTACAGCGACGCCAACACGCTGGGCTTGGGACAAAACATCACGCTGACGGGCAACACCACCTTCAGCGGCGCCGGGCGATTTGACTGGGGCTATCCCGGCGCGGGCACCACGTTGAGCAGCGGCGGCAGCAATTACAACCTCACCGTCAGCGTCGGCGGCTATTCGCAGTGGTATGACATCGGCATTGACACGAACTTGGGCAACATTGACCTTTACACGAGCGCCAACAGCCAGCAGGAGTTGCTCACCCAGGACTTGGGCGTCAGCTTGGGAAATCCCACGAATGTCCTCACGCTGCATTCCAACATTCTCTTCTACATCCAGCATGGCGCGGTTGCCGGCGGCGACAATGGTTACGCGAAGATCGTTCATGTCCTGCCAACTGCGACCTGGAGATACCAGCCAGGCGGCGGGGCGGGCGATTATCGCCTCAATACTTCGTTCGTATTGGAGAACGGTGCGGGGTTGTATCAGTACAGCGTCAATGGCGGCAGCGGTAGCGGCGTCGCCATCGCCGGAACGGTCACGCTGAACGGCTTGGCGAATTTCCAGATTGGGAATGCTCCGGTCACCTTCAGCAACGTCATCAGCGGCACGGGTGGTTTCTACTTGAATCAATACGGCGGTTACCCACTGGTCTTTGCCGCCGCCAACACGTATCAGGGCATCACCGACATCCGCTCCGGCATGGTGCTGGCGTTGATTGGCAACGGCTCGATTTCCCAGAGCACACCCATCAGCCTGGCTTCGGGCGCCACGCTCGCCGTCACGAATCGTACCGACGGCACGTTGACGCTGGCCAGCGGCCAGACGTTGCTGGGCGGCGGCGGTGTCGCTGGCAATTTGGTCGCCGGTCCCGGTAGCGTCGTGTCGCCCGGAACCGCCAGCGCAGTGGGCACTTTGACGGTTTCCGGCAATGCCGCGCTGGATGGCAACGCCCTATTGAAACTCAACAACGCTACCAACGACGTGCTATCGGTAAGCGGAACGCTGGCTTACGGCGGGACTTTGACGCTGACCAACATCTCCGTTACGCCGCTGGCTGCCGGCGAGAGCTTCAAACTGTTCAGCGCGACCAGTTACAGTGGCGCCTTCAGCGGCATCGTGACCGAGCCGCCGCTGGCCGCGGGATTGAGTTGGAACACGAACAATCTGACGGCCAATGGGACCATCAGCGTGGTGGCGACGTCAGTGCCGCACATCACTAGCATCCGAGTGAATGGGACGACACTGACGATCACAGCGACAAACGGTTCGGCGGGCGGCCAGTTTGTCTTGCTGCAAAGCACGAACGTGGCGCTGCCGTTGGCGCAATGGACATCGGTGTTGACGAACAGTTTTGACGGTACTGGCAACCTCAACTTGTCCACGAACATCGTCAACCCCAACAATCCGAGTGAGTTTTACATCCTCCAGGAACTGCAATAAACGGGCAATGGACGGCAGCGTCGTTTGGGGTCAGGGCCGCCGGCTGGGGTTCTGCCGGCGGCTCCTTGACGGAAGCGGGTTGGCTTTTCGCTCAATGTCAGAGTATCTTTTGGAAGAATAAATTCGCGCAAAATGAAAGCAACCGAACAACGACAGAGCGCTCAAGGGTTCACCTTGATCGAATTGCTGGTCGTCATTGCCATCATTGCCGTGCTGGCAGCGATCCTTTTGCCGGCATTGGCAAGCGCAAAGCTGCGGGCGCAGCAAATCTCCTGCGTCAATAACCTCAAAGAAATGACGATGGCGGGAAAGATGTATGCCGACGATACGAAAACCTGGGTAGGGCCGCTCACCTCCGATCCCACCCTGAGCCAGGGCGATTGGATGGGCGCCATGCTTGGTTATTACGGAAACGCCACCAACGTCCTGTTTTGCCCCGCCGCGCCGGATCAGGGGATGGCGGCTGGCGGAGTGAACCCGCCGGGTAAAGCGGATGCGGCCTGGCATTGGACGCTCTCCACACCATTTTATGCGTCCAGCTATGGTTTCAACAAATGGTTGAACTCAATCCCGGCGCTCGCATTGGGAAATGGCGGCGTCCACCCGGAATGGGATTATCCCGACGAAGCGTCCGTGCGGGACCCCACTTCGGTGCCGATGTTCATGGACAGTGCGTGGATCAATTTTGATCCGATCGAGACCGACCCGCCGGCCCGCAATCTTTACGATCCCATGAGCAAAAGCTCCAGCGAAGGAATGCCACGGGTCTGCATCGCACGGCACGGCGGCAGACCTGCCGGCTCGGCTCCCACAAATGTTCTTCCCGGAGCTGTCTTGCCCGGCGCCATTATCATGGGATTCGTTGACGGACATGCCCAACCGGCCAAACTGCAGGACCTCTGGACATACTACTGGCACCGGAATTGGGTTACCGGCCCTCGTCCGCCTTGAAATGGAAATCCGGGGATTCATCAGCAGGAAGGGAACCCTTCCGGTTCTCATTTGGGTGCTTTCTTCAACGGTCGCCGGAGCTGTGCCATCCTTTCAACAGGTTGGAAACACCTTGGTTATGTCAAACGGCGATGTCACGTTGGAATACAACCTGACCGCCGGCACGACGGCGTTTCTGTGGCAAAATTCGCAAAAAATTTCGGCGTTTTACGCCGGCGTGGGATTGAACAGCGGCTATGTGACGGGCAACAACTTCAGCAACCGCACCTGGTCGGTCGTCAGCAGCAATGAAGTCGCGGTCCTGTCCCACGCCGCCGGGCTGCCGGACATGACACAGTATTTCACGCTCGATCAGAACGACAGCTTTCTGACGAGCGTAACCATGAGCGGCACCAACGTGAGCGCCAACTGGATGGGGCCGGTAGTCGTGAGCACCAGCGGAGGGGTGGACATCGGCGTCTATAACGACGACCGCGTCCTTTATGTGCCTTTTGACAATGACGACTTTTATGCTTACAACGCCATGCCAATGACCAACGCGTGTCTGAGCTACGAAGTGGCCGCGTTTTATGACAACACCACACGCAACGGGATGGTGGTGGGGTCGGTTACGCACGACACCTGGAAGAGCAGCGTTTGGTCGGAAGGCTCCAACAACAAACTCGATCAAATGCACATCAATGGCGGCGCAACGTCGCCGTGGGATGTGCAGCCGCACGGGTTTGTCACTGGAAACGTCATTGCCTCTCCCACCGTGTTTGTGGGCTTTGGCAACGACTGGCGAACGACGATGGAGGATTACGCCGCCGAAAACACGGAGTTTGCTCCGCCACTGGTGTGGACCAACGGCGTGCCGTTCGGCTGGAACAGTTGGGGCGTCACCAATTACCAGAGCCGTATCACATATGCCGCCGCCATCGCCGTTTCGGATTCCATCCACACCAATTTGCAGCCTTATGGTTTCACCAACCAGGGCACGGTTTATGTGAACCTGGATTCCTACGGAACCTACAATCTGAGCAGCTCACAATTACAAAATTTTGTGAGCCACTGCCACGCCAACGGCCAGAAGGCGGGCATTTATTTTACGCCGTTCACCTACTGGGGCACTCTCGCCCAGTCCAGCAACCAGGTGGCGCCCGGCTCCGGTTATCACTACAGCGACATCCTGCTGCGGACCACCAACGGCAGCGCCATTTCCTACGACAGCGCGCTGGCTTTGGACCCGACTCATCTGGGAACAAAGGAACTGATTCTCAATCAAATTGGCGGTCTGGTCGCCGACGGGTTCGATTACATCAAGCTGGATTTCCTGTCGCACGGCGCGCTGGAAGGCGTCCACTACGACACTAACGTGACCACGGGCATTCAGGCTTACAACCAAGGCATGCAATTCCTGCTCAATCAGGTGGACGGCACGATGTTCATCAGCGAATCCATCGCGCCGCTTTTTCCATATCAATACGGCCACAGCCGGCGCATCGCTTGCGATGCGTACACCTCTTTTATTTCCAATACGGAATACACGATGAATTCCGTGACTTACGGCTGGTGGCTGGACAATTTATACCCGTTTAATGATCCCGACATGATGGTTTTTGACAACGGCCCCAACAGCAATGAAGACCAAAGCCGTCTCATCAACTGCGCGATCGCCGGAGTTTTTCTTAACGGCAGCATCCTGACCAATTCCGCCAGCATTGCGTTGGCGAAAACCTATTTGACCAATGCTGCCATCAATACCGTCGCGCGCGTCGGCCAAACCTTCCTGCCGGTTGAAGGCAACACGGGCACCAGCGCGGCGAATATCTTCATGCGGCAGGACGGCCTGACGTGGTGCATCGCCGTTTTCAATTACACGTCCAACGCGACGAACGAAACCGTCAACTTGAGTCGCGCCGGCCTGCCGGCGGGAAGTTTTGCCGCCACCAATCTGTGGGACGGAACCACCACGACGGTTTCCGGCTCTTTTAACGTGAGCCTGAACGCCAAACAGGCCAAACTGTTTCGTCTCGCCCTTACAAGCAGCCCTCCGTTGCCAGTATTTGTCACGGTCACGCCGGCGGGTGTAAACGGCCTCATTTTCGTCGGCAGCAATGGCATTCCGGGCTGGCCTTATTGCGTTCTAGTTTCGACAAATCTGGCATTGCCAGTGTCGCAATGGCCTTTCATCGCCACGAACAGGTTTGATGCCAATGGCAATTTCGATTTCACGGACAGCGTTGCCCCAAACGCGTTGCAGGAGTTTTATTTGTTGGAAACACCATAAAAACGAAGGCTGAGGTGGATCGCTTGACTAAAATGAATAGGCTCCCGTGCTGCCGATTCATATTCAGCCAAAATAACATGAGCCTTTTACCGGAAAAAACATTGTGCCGGTTGGACAAGTTGGCTGGGTTCGTTTTGTTTTTCTTTCTCTCGTTCCAGACGGCTATTTCGCATACCACCTACCAGGCGGAGTCGGCGGTGTTGTCCAATGGCGCGAAAGCCGCCGACTGTACTTTTTGTTCAGGCGGCCAGCAGGTCCAAAACATAGGCGGACCGGACAACGGAACGGTCACGTTTGATCACGTCCAGGTTCCGAGGGGGGGGTTGTATCCGATGACGGTGTATTTCAACGTCGGCGACGATCGCGCCGCCAGCGTCTCCGTCAACGGGAGCGCGCGATTCGATGTGATTTTTCATCCCACGGCCGGTGCGAATCAAGACAGCAGCCAGACGGTGCTGGTCCCATTGAATGGCGGGACCAATTGCATCGCGTTTAACAACGCGCGCGAATTTGCCCCCAATCTGGACGACATTGTTGTTGGCGACTCGCCGGTGGACTCATCTCAAATTTCCGGCTCGGTCAAAGATTCCAACGGCGCGCCGTTGCCCGGGGTTGAAGTCTTTCTCTCCGGACTATTCATGCAGATGAAAACGGTGACCGACGCCCAAGGCGACTACGAGTTTCCATTTCTGCCGAGAGGCGATTATTACGTCCGGCCGCAGAAGCCGGAGACGTTTTTTTTACCCTATGAAAAGTTTTGTCCGGCGTCGGCCACAAACGCGGGCAGCCAGGACTTTACTGCAACGAATTTGACCACGCGGCAGAAGGACCTTTCGGTCATGCAATCAGGCAAGTGGCGTATTGAATACGATTTGTCGCACGGCCTCGCGGATATTTTTTTCGACGGTAAGATGTTGATTCCAAACGCGTTTGCTGAGGTGCGGCTGCCTCAAGCTGTCACCAGCATGGATTATCAAGCCCGGAAAGCGACCCGCGAGGCGATTCACGATGGCTTTGGGCACGGCGTGAAATTTGTTGTCGAATCAGCCGGCGGCAGGGCTGACAAAATGATTCAAACGTTCTGGTTGTATGAAAACGAGGATTATTTTTTGGCCGAAGTAAGAATTTCCCAAAAGCCGAAAGCGACTTCCAATTTCATGGCGCCGCTGGTGACGCAAACTCCGTCGCGCTTCCTTCCCGCCGGGGACAATCGCGACTTGTTTGTGCCCTTCGACAATGACAAATGGGTTCGATATGACGCCGTTCCATTCGGCAACGAAGTCACGAGCTACGAAGTCTCCGCGCTTTACAACAACGCCAGCCGTCGGGGTTTGATCGTCGGCTCGGTTGAGCATGACATTTGGAAGACAGGAATCCGTTCCGCGACCGCGTCGAATGCTCTCACGAGCCTGGAGGTTTTCGGCGGTATCACTTCCAGCCAGACGCGCGATACGTTGCCGCATGGAAAAATCAGCGGCGCGACCATCAAATCGCCGAAGATTTTTGTCGGCTGTTTTTCCGACTGGCGCGACGGACTGGACGCATACGCGAAAGCCAATGCGGTCGTCGCACCGCCGCGCACCTGGAAGGGTGGCGTTCCGTTCGGCTGGAACAGTTGGGGAAAGCTGCAATTCGGCCTGACGTTTCCAAAGGCAATTCAGGTTTCCGATTTCTTCGCGAAGGAACTTCCGCAGTTTGAAAACCACGGCGTTGCCTACATTGGCTTGGACGCCGGCTGGGACAAATTTAGCGACAAGGAACTGAAGCAATTTGTTGGGCACTGCAAGGCAAACCATCAGGAAGCGGGAATTTACTTTACGCCGTTCACCGCGTGGGGCGCGAAAGATGACGATCCGGTTCCCGGCACGTCCTGCCAATATAAGGATATTTTCCTCTACGCTCATGGCCGAAAACAACACATCACCAGCGGTGTGGCCCTGGATCCAACCCACCCCGGAACTCAAAAGTTGATTCGAGCCACCATCAACCGTTTCAAGAAAGCCGGCTTCAAATACGTCAAGGCCGACTTTCTCAACTACGGCGCGTTGGAAGCCGACAAGCATTACAATCAGCGCGTGACGACCGGCATTCAAGCCTGCAACGAAGGCATGAAGTATGTTGCACGCGCGTTGGGCGGAAGCGTGTATTTGAATTTGTCCATTGCGCCGTTGTTCCCGTCGCAATACGCCAATTCGCGAAGAATTGGTTGCGACGCCTTCGGCGGTATTGGTGATACTGAATATACGCTCAATTCGCTGACCTATGGCTGGTGGCTGGACGGCGTGTATGATTTCAATGACCCTGATGAAATCGTCCTGGACGGCTTCTCCGAAGGTGAAAACCGGGCGCGCGTGACTTCGGCCGCCATCACGGGCCTGTTCATTTGCGGCGACGATTTCAGCCGCGATGGCGACGCCCACGGCAAGGAACGCGCGAAAAAGTTCCTGACCAATCCAGAAATTGACGCCGTCGCCGGATCTCCAAAATCATTTCAGCCGGTGGAGGGCGACACAGGAAGTCGCGCGGCGAATTTGTTCACTTGCCATTACAAAGATCACTTTTATCTCGCCGCGTTCAATTGTTCGGACCGGAGCGCGGACTTCAACGCGGACCTCCGCCGGCTCGGTTTGAAAACGCGCGGACCGGTTGAAGCGAAGGAACTTTGGAGCGGCGCCGTCAAGCCAGCGACCAATTCGATGACCTTCCAGCTTGCCCCGGCTGACGCCGCGCTTTACAAATTTTGCGGGAAGCCGGAACTCAAATGATGAACGCGCTTCAGTCCACTCATCGGTCGGTATCTTGTCTGCTCGTCGCCATTGCGGTTGCCGGGATTGCTGGCAGCGCGCGCGCTGAAGTGCAGGATGCGGCACAGTTGGCGCAACGATTCCGTCCCTACTATAAATTCAGCATTAATGGAAATTCCCAGGAGCCATGCCGCCCTTGTTCATGGCAATGGTTTGCGGCTCACAGCGATTTGTTTCGCGGCAACACCCGGATCGCCACCGCCGATCAACTACGCAACGATCCAAGTCTCATCGTTTCCGTCCGGGATGGAAATATACTCTCTGCGAAGAATCCAACCGGGCCGCTGAAACTGATCCCGGATGCCGGTGCGGCCGCAGGCGAACCGTGGCAGAACGTGATTGACACCGGGGCTGGATTGTATGCCCAGGTTGAAGACACCGGGAACAACTTTATTGTCCTGGCTTATTGGAGCTTGTTCGCATTTAACCGCTCAACGGCGGTGGGAGCCTTGGTGGGAGCAAATCATACCGGAGACATTACGGTCGTTGTCCTGGTGTATGACAAGGCCCATGACCAACTTGTCCGCGCGTTCTACGGGCTACATGGCCGCATTCTCGAATCGTTCGATTTGGCCGGAGCCACAGCCGTTGGAGAAAGGGAATTGTTCGGGCATCGAACGGATGGGGGGAAGGAATGTGCCGAAGCGAAAGTCATCCGCATTGCTCCTGACCGCAGGTATGAGGACGGTCCAATTTATTATAGGCCGGCGGATCCATCGGAACTCTATCTGGTGCAAGACCCGCAATCCAAGCGGTTCGAGCATTTGGCGGTATTCTGCGAATGGGGCTCCCATGAGCCGTGGCCCAATCCCCATGGCTCCGTTCCGCTCGCTCCGAGTCATAATGGTGAAGGAATTTCTTTCCTCCCCAAATCCATCCGGTTCCTTGGAGCTTTCAGCAATCCCGTCGAAGCGGAGGCGCCGTTTGTTCATTTCAATGGGTATTGGGGCCAGGTTCCCAAAGGCATCATTTTCCATCGCCCTTGTTTTTATCCGGAGGGACGGGCGCAAAACCACTTCAAAATTCCGAAAGCCGGCTTTGTTGACCGTGATCCATTTGGCGAAGGAACATTGCAATGGCCGCCGCTTTGATTGATTAAAACCAGGATGAATCACGACCGGGCAGCGCAAAAGATTGCGGTGTTGTCGGCATTCTGCTAGTTGTCCAAAGTTCTGCAAAATCGGTTTTCCGAATCATCAAATTACTTGTGAAGTGGCGAGAAAAGCATGAGGGGTTCGCGGGACAGCGTCTCGTGGTTTTGCCACGGCCGATCATGACCACGGCTTTGCAGTATCCCCTGCTCAAGCAACTGCTGCCGACAGACGCGGGATATTATCCGAAAGCCAAGGGTCATGTCTGCGTGCGCGAACGGGGATGCCCGGAAGCGATTTTCATATACTGCGCCGAGGGGAATGGCTGGTGCGAGATCGCAGGACGCAGGCACGAAGTGACCAGGAACCAATTGTTGGTGGTGCCTGCCTCCACACCTCATGTTTATGGAGCGGAAAAAAAGGCACCCTGGACGATTCATTGGTTTCACGCAGTGGGATCCAATGTGCCGATTTACCTGGACAGGCTCGGGGTCACACGCGAGAAGCCGGTAGTGCCGCTGGGCGGAGGGGTGCAGCTATTCTCGCTTTTTGAAGATGTTTTGGAGGGTCTCGAGCATGGCTTTACGATCACACACTTGATCTACGCCGCACACTCGTTGACGCACCTGATGGGTTTGATCCTGCGCCACAAGGACGAGTTTGGTTACGGTGAAACCACGGTTCGCGAGCGAGTGGCCAAAAGCATCGAATTTATGAAAAGCCACCTGAACGAACCGTTGAAAGTTGCGACGCTCGCGGCGCTCGTAAATCTATCACGGTCGCATTACACAACTTTATTCAAGCGCGTCACGGGTTATGCGCCGCTGAGTTATTTGAATCATTTGCGCATGCAACGCGCGGTGCAATTGCTGAACACCACAGATTTGTCCATAAAGCGAATCAGTGATCAACTCGGTTTTTCCGACCAATTTTACTTTTCACGCGCCTTCAGAAAAATGCACAATCATTCGCCGTCAGAGCACAGGCGCCGCTATGGTGGCTAGCCGGTCGGTTTGGAAAAGGATGATAACCAAACCGAAGGCCAGACGGGTAAATACAGGTCAATTATCCATGCGCTTTGTTGGAATGTCCATTCCATTTTGAGAGGACATCTGGAAAATTGGTAGCAGTTATTACCAAATGGAACTCGCGACGTGTCTTAACATGGCGGCAAAATGTAAATGTTGCAGTGGTGGCCGGAACTGGAAAACTGGATTTGTTGGGGGAAGGTCATTTGGAATGACTTTTCGTGTTATGAAGTTGATGTGAACTATGCGGCAGGTGCACGCGACACCGGTTGGCGACTGCAAACTCAGACCAATGGTTCAGGCGGCACGAATTGGAACAATGCGACTGGCCCGTCGGAGATCGACTCATGATTCCAATCAGCGCGCCTGTGTCAGGTTTGCTTTTTGGCCTGATTTGTCCTGCGCAATTGCTTTAACAATGTGATCACTGCAACTCAAAGTGAAAGCTTAAAGCTGAAAGCCGACTATGCGGCTATTTGTGTGGCAGGATTTTTATTCATCAAATTCAAACTGCCGGAAACCAAAGGCAAAACGCTGGAAGAAATTGAACGTGAACTGGTGGATTAAATTTTGACGATGAACAGGGCGAACATTTTTGAAGTGAACGAGGACGTGAACGCGGCCGAAGGGCATTCACGCTTGCATAACGGGCACTTGAAGGCTGCCGACGCAGTGGAAGTACGGGTGGAAGATTTGGTGATACCCACATACATGCCCGCGCAGCCGGACAAGAACCCGATGTTTCTCGAAAAGCGCGTTTATCAGGGCAGCAGTGGCAAAGTATATCCACTGCCGTTCACGGATCGCATTGCGGAAAAACCGGTTGATCGCAAATGGAAAGCCGTGTGGATCGAAAATGAGTTTATTCGGGCAATGGTGTTGCCGGAGATTGGCGGCCGCGTTCACGTGTTGCAGGACAAAACCAACGGTTATGATTTGATCTACAATCAGCCTGTCGTCAAGCCCGCCCTCGTCGGTTTGGCTGGCCCGTGGATTTCAGGTGGTATCGAGTTCAACTGGCCGCAGCACCATCGGCCCGGGACGTTTCTGCCGGTGGACTTTGAAATCGAAGAGCACTCCAACGGCTCCAAAACGATCTGGTGCAGCGACCATGATCCGATGTGTCGGATGAAAGGCATGCACGGCGTCTGCCTGCATCCCGGCAAGGCTTACCTGGAACTCAAGGTGCGCGCTTACAACCGCACGCCGTTCGTCCAGACGTTTCTTTGGTGGGCGAATGTCGCGACGCGCGTGCACGAGGCCTATCAAAGCTTTTTCCCGCCGGACGTTTATTACGTGGCCGACCATGCTCGGCGTTCGATGAGCCAATATCCGTTGTGCCAGGGGCATTATTACGGTGTGGCCTACGGTGAACGCGGAAGAACGGGAGTTCCACCAGCCGAACGTCCAGCCAATTTCATTCCGCCACACTGCGGCGGCAAGGCGCCGATTGATTACTCGCCAAATGACTTGTCGTTTTACGCGAATATTCCCGTGCCCACCTCTTATATGTGTATGGGCAGCAAAGAAGATTTCTTCGGCGGCTACGATTACAAAGCGCAGGCGGGTATCATCCACATTGCCAATCATCACATCTCCCCCGGCAAGAAGCAATGGACGTGGGGCAATCACGAATTTGGTTACGCCTGGGACCGTAACCTGACCAGCCCTGACGCACGCGGTGAGTTTGCTCCTTACATCGAAATCATGGCGGGCGTCTATACCGACAACCAGCCCGACTTCAGTTTTCTGCAACCCGGCGAAACCAAATCATGGAGTCAGTATTGGTATCCAATTCGACGAATTGGCCCGGCGCAACATGCGAATCTCGATGCCGCCATCAGTTTGAATTTTCTGAAAGACGAACTGCAACTCGGTGTTGCGGTCACGTCTCATCAGAAAAACGCGGTTATTACGATCACGGCGAGAGACCGGCAACTCGCCAGCTTCGGGCACGATCTTTCGCCTGTGAATCCGCTGGTTGAGAGGATTGAACTTCCAAAAGGAACTGCCAAAACGGATTTGTCCATTCAAGTCAGTGATCGCACCGGGCGTGAGCTGATTTCCTATCGGCCGAAAGTGCGCGCGCGACGTGAAATCACTCCACCTGCCACCGAGCCTCGGGCGCCGGAAGAAATCTCCAGCAGTGACGAGCTTTTCGTCACCGGCTTGCACCTGGAGCAATACCGCCATGCCACCCGTTCGCCGGTGATTTACTGGCGCGAAGCATTGCGCCGCGATCCACTCGACGCGCGCTGCAACAATGCGCTGGGACTGTGGCGTCTGCGCCGAGGCGAATTTGTCGAGGCCGAAGGCCACTTCCGCCATGCGATTGAGCGGCTCACCCGGCGCAACCCGAATCCCTGCGACGGTGAAGCGTATTACAACCTCGGTTTGTGTTTGCGCCATCTGGGGCGCGACGCGGAAGCTTACGATGCGCTTTACAAGGCAACGTGGAATCAAGCATGGGCGGCGGCGGGTTATCATGCGCTGGCAGAAATTGATTGTGCTCGAAAAGACTGGACGACGGCTTTGGAACATCTCGATCGGTCGCTGCGTTTTGACACCGATAATCTGCGCGCCCGAAACCTGAAAGTAATTGTGTTTCGCGAGCTGAATCAGGTGAGCGAAGGGAACGCGTTTTTGCGGGATACGCTGAAGCTTGATCCGCTCGACTGGTGGGCGCGGCATCTGAACGGTGAAACTTTGATTTGCGATTTACAAACGCAACTGGACATCGTTCATGATTACGCGCGCGCAGGTTTCGTGGGCGAGGCGGTTGGGATTTTAAAGAACGCGAGCGCAACCGCCCGCGATATGCCTGACCAAAGCCGGGGGGCGCTGCCGCTTGTTTATTATACGCTTGCCTGGTTGGAGAAAGAACGTGGCAACCCGATGGCTGCGTTGAAACAGTTCAGACGCGCAGCCGCATTGCCGCCCGATTACTGCTTCCCATCGCGATTGGAGGAAATTGGCATCCTTGAATCGGCTTTGCGCGCCAATCCCGAGGATGCCCGCGCGCCATATTATCTTGGCAATTTGCTTTATGACCGCCGCCGGCACGAGGAAGCGATTCATTGGTGGGAGCGCAGCGCAAAACTTGACGGGCGTTTTTCCATCGTCTGGCGCAACCTTGGAATCGGCTACTTCAACGTCAGCAAACAGCCGGCGAAAGCCCGCGCCGCTTACGAAAAGGCATTCAAAGCCAATCCTTCCGATGCCCGATTGCTTTATGAGCGGGACCAGCTTTGGAAACGACTGGGTGAAAAACCGGGAAAGCGCTTGCGTGAGTTGAAAAAACAACCCGACCTTGTCCGGCAACGAGATGATTTGAGCATCGAGCTTTGCGCGCTTTACAACCAGACCGGCCAGCACGAAAAAGCCAATCAATTGGTTTCCAGCAGGCAGTTTCAGCCTTGGGAAGGCGGCGAAGGTGGCCCGCTCGGCCAGCATGTTCGGGCGCAACTGGCATTGGGCCGTGCCGCTTTGGCCAAAGGCGACTTTACCCCGGCACGCTTGCATTTTGAGCACGCGCTGACCTCGCCGCGCAATTTGGGCGAAGCCAAACATCTGCTTGCCAACCAAAGCGACATTCATTACTGGTTGGGCTGCGCGTTTGCCGGACTCGGCGCCGGCAAGTCCGCGCGTGAACATTGGCACTCTGCGGCCACCTTCAAGGGTGACTTCCAGGAAATGAGCGTCCGCCTTTTCAGCGAGATGACCTATTACAGCGCGTTGGCCTGGGAGAAACTTGGTCAACGTGTCAAGGCAAAGAAATGTTTGCGCGAGTTGCTGGCCTATGCGCGAAAACTGCAAAAGGCGGGTGCAAAGATTGATTACTTCGCGACCTCCTTGCCGGCGATGCTGCTGTTTGATGACGATTTGCAGTTCCGGCAGGAGACGACTGCGCTGTTTCTGCAGGCCCAAGCGCATTTTGGACTTGGCCGTAAAGCTCAAGCACAGTCGCTCCTGCACACCGTCTTGCGGCGCGATCCGAATCACCCGCTGGCTGCTGATCTATTGAAAGAAATGGCATCACCGCCCGGCTCGAACCGACAATCATGCGCAACTGGAAACGGTAATGCCCATGTTCAATGTTCGTCGTCGAATAATTTTGCCGTGCGGAAGGAGCAGGGCTTTGAAGTTTTTTCGCTCAAAAACGAGGAGATTGAACTCGCGGTGGTGCCGGAGCTGGGGGCAAAAATTATTTCACTGAAGAATCTCCGGACAGGACGCGAATGGTTATGGCATCCGCAGGGGCGGTTGAAACTTTTTCGAAATCGGGCTGGCGACGATTTTTCAGAAAGTCCGCTCATCGGCATAGACGAATGTTTGCCGACGATCGCGCCCTGTTCCTGGCGGGAACGCAAACTGCCTGATCACGGCGAGCTGTGGAACCTGCCCTGGGACGTCAACGGCAAAGCCTGGGAAAATGGAATATTGAAAACCGGCGCCAGGTTGAAGGTTTCACCTTTCCGATTTGATCGAACGATTGAGCTGCATGGAAACGAAATTCGGCTCGGCTACGAATTGACCAATCTGGGTGCGACAGCCGAAAATTTTGTGTGGGCAGTGCATCCATTGTTAAGATTGCAACCCGGCGACCGGTTGGAATTGCCGGCATCCACGCGCACGTTGCTGAACGGGGAGGCCTGGGTTGACGCGATTGATGCAGCCATTCCGGGAAAGAATTGCGCGAAAAGTTTTGCCACGCCGCTGCGTGACGGTTGGGCGGCGATTTTCAACCAAAACACAGGCGACCGGTTGGAGTTCAAGTGGAATCCGGCGGAAAACAACACGCTTGGTTTGTGGCTGACCCGGGGCGGCTGGCATGGACATCACCATTTTGCAATTGAGCCGACCAACAGCGCTGACGAAGCGCTGGTTTCAGCGGCCAAACAGAAACGTGGCGGAGTGATTGCCGCTTCAGGTTCGACAAGTTGGCGGCTTTGCCTGAGAATCAGTGGTTGAGTTTTTTGATTCGAAGACATGTTTGTTACTGTTCTTCGGAAATTTTGCACAATCGGGTGATTTTTATTTTGCCATTCAACTTTATGAAATCCCTCCTCCTCAAACGCCTGGTGCTAACCGCCATGGCCTGTTTCGCACCGTCAGTGTTGGCCGGAACTGTTTGGCTTTCGTCGCTGGATTTGGAAGAGATGACGACCGGCTGGAGCGCAGCCAGGGCCGATCTGGGAATCACGGGCAGTCCACTCGGCATTCACGGTGAAAAATTCGCCCGCGGCGTCGGCACGCACGCGACCAGCAAATTCCGGGTAAAACTCGACGGCAATGCGAGCCGTTTCACCGCCCAAGTCGGCGTGGACGACGGTGCGGGGGATCAGGGCAGCGTGGAATTCATTGTTATCGGTGATGGGAAGGTACTCTGGCGCAGCGGCGTCCTCAAAGGCGGTGAAGCGGCCAAACCCGTGGACGTGAATCTCGCCGGTGTCCAGACACTGGTTTTGCGCGTGACGGACGGCGGTGACGGTGAAAGCAACGATCATGCCGATTGGGCCAACGCGAAAATTGAAATGAACCCCGGCGCGCCGCCGCCCGTTGCGTTGCCGCCGTTCGAGACGTTCAGTTTGAAAACAGAAAAATTCGCCGTGACCTTTCAAGTGGGCGATGACGGCCGGCTCTATCAGCATCCCGTCGGCGTGGTTGACCCGAATGCAAAACCTCAGCGCAATAATGAATTTTACCCGCAGGCCGGCGATGGCTATGTCTGGGAACCGGCGCTGCAGGTGGTTCACACCGACGGCAACACTTCAACTGCGCTGGTTTACGATGGCCTCACACAAACCAACGAGTCGGCGGACATTGAATTGACGCGCATTCATTTGCATGACCCGGCGTATCCGTTTGAAGTCACGCTTTGTTTCCGAACCCACCGCAAAGATGTGATTGAGGAATGGACGGAAATCTGCCATCAAGAATCCGGCCCGGTAACGTTGCAACGGATGGCTTCAACCTCGCTGTTGCTGGGGACGAACGTTTATCTCACACATTTCTTTGGCGAATGGGGCAAGGAAATGCTGGTGCCCATCACGGAAAGACTTACGCCGGGCATAAAAGTGCTGGATTCGAAACTTGGGGTGCGCGCGGACCAATTTCAGAATCCTTCCTTCATCCTCTCGTTGAATGGAAGAGCCACCGAGACCAACGGTGAAGTCCTCGCCGGTTCCCTCGCCTGGTCCGGCAGTTTTCAATGTGAGTTTGACGATAATAACCAGGGCATCCGCGCATTGTGCGGCATCAATCCGTTCGCTTCCGCGTATCATTTGAAATCCGGCGAAGTTTTTGTTTCGCCAAAGATGATCTGGGTCTGGAGCGATCAAGGCCTGGGTGACATGAGCCGGAAACTGGACGACTGGGCGCGCGATTTTGGAATGCGCGACGGGCACAAGCCGCGTCCGGTGCTGTTGAACAATTGGGAGGCAACGGGCTTCAATTACGATTTCAACCGGCTCGCGAACCTGTTCGCGCCGGCGAAGGAAATTGGAACGGAATTGTTCCTGCTGGATGACGGCTGGTTCGGCGACAAATATCCTCGCATCAATGACGATGCGGGGCTTGGCGACTGGCAGGCCAATCACAAACGCTTCCCAAACGGTCTGGCTCCGCTGGCAGCCGATGCCGTCAAAGACGGTTTGCGCTTCGGCATCTGGATGGAGCCGGAAATGGTGAACCCGAACAGCGAATTATTCCATAAACATCCTGGTTGGGTGATTTGCCAGCCAAAGCGCCCGCTCGAATTGCAGCGCAATCAACTGGTCCTCGATCTCAACCGGCCGGCGGTGCAGGAATTTGAGTGGCAAACCATCAAAAGCATCCTGAGCACGCCGGACATTACCTATGCGAAGTGGGACTGCAACCGTTACCTCACGCAGCCGGGTTCCTCCTATCTGCCGCCGGATCGCCAGTCGGAACTTTGGATTGATTACGTTCGCGCTCTTTACGCGCTTATGGACAAAACGTCCAAAACGTTCCCCGACACGGAATTGATGCTCTGCTCCGGCGGCGGCGGGCGCGTGGATTACGGCGCCTTGAAATACTTCGATGAATTCTGGCCCAGCGACAACACCGATCCGGTGGTCCGGGTGCTGATGCAATGGGATTATTCCTATTTCTTTCCGCCGATGGCTATTGCCAGTCACGTCACGCGTTCGGGCAACCGCCCGATGCACTTCGCGTGCAGCGTGGCGATGAGTGCCTGTTTCGGCATGGACCTCGACCTGACAAAGTTGTCGGCACAGGATAAAGCGATCCTTGCCGGAGCAATTGAATCCTACCAGCAAATCCGGGATGTGACGGCAACCGGCGATTTGTACCGGCTGGAGGATCCGCACGAGGGATTTCGGGGCGTTGTGAATTTTGTGTCACCAGACCGCTCTCGCGCCGTGGTGTTTGTGTTCCAGTTGAAGGATGGGCAAACCACGGCAGTGCATCCGCAAGGACTTGACCCGGCCAGGCGTTACACGATTCACGAGTTGAATCCAGCATCCGGCCGCGCGGCGATGCCACAGGAAGGCAAAACCCTGACGGGAGAAGAACTGATGCACGACGGCATCATGCCGTCGTGTTCAAAAGCCCTTGAAGCCTGCGTCATGGGACTCAATCCCACGTGAACCCGATGGAATGGCAGACGACGCGCCGGTGAAGAGAAAATCACATGGAACACAAAACGAGCCGGCGAAAATTTATAATTGCTGCCACAACAGCGACCGCCGCGGCGTTTGTCTGGGAACCGCTTTTTTCCCTCGGCAAAGCCGCGACGATTCCGATTCCCCGGTGGTTGAGCCTGAACGGCGATTGGCAGGTCTCGCAAATCGATAGGGAAGACTGGGTTCCGGCGAAAGTGCCCGGTTGCGTTCACACGGATTTGCTGGCGGCGGGAAAAATTCCCGACCCGTTTTACCGCGAAAATGAAAAGGCCGTTCAATGGGTCGGTCAAAGCAATTGGGTTTACCGACGCACTTTCGATGTGCCCAGGGAAGTTTTGAAAAACGACCGCGTGCTGCTCCGCTGCGAAGGGCTGGACACGCTGGCCACCGTCAAAATCAATGGCAAGGAAGTTGGCCGCGCCGACAATATGTTCCGCCTTTGGGAATTTGACGTAAAACCCGTTTTGCGTGCCGGGGAAAATGCCATCGAGATTTCATTTGAGTCGCCGTTCGCTTACGTCAAGCAACGGGAAAGTGATTCGGCGCCGGCCAAATGGGTCAAAGGCCGCGCTTGGGTTCGCAAGGAGCCGTGCAGCTTCGGCTGGGACTGGGGTCCGAATCTACCCGGTTGCGGTGTTTGGAAAAGCATCAGCCTCGAAACCTTCAATCAGGGCCGCATTGCTGAGGTTTTGATTCTGCAAAATCGTTTGGGTAAAAAAGTTACGCTGGACGTTGAAGTAGGGGCGGAAATCGTCCTCAAAACGGCTCAACCTTTCCAAGCCGCCGTGTCTGTCTTCGATGTTTCCGACCATGACAAAATGATCGCCGCGACGACAATTCCCATTTCAAATGGAACTGGCCGCGGCAAACTTGAAATCAAACATCCGAAGCTCTGGTGGCCGGCGGGCATGGGCAAACAACCGCTTTACAAAATCACGGTTGAATTGCTGGACCCGGACCGCAAGCTGATCGACTTTACAGGCAAACGCATTGGTTTGCGCGAACTCAAAATTATTTTGCCGGAAAACGGAAATCCACTTCACTTTGAAATCAATGGCGTTCCTTTCTTTGCCAAGGGCGCAAACTGGATTCCCTGCGATTCATTTGCCAATCGTGTGACGCCGGACATTTTGGTCCGCTACATCAGCGACGCGGCCGCGGTCAACATGAACATGCTGCGCTGTTGGGGCGGCGGCTACTACGAAGACGACGCGCTGTTCGACGCGTGCGATGAACTGGGCATTTGTGTCTGGCTCGATTTCAAGTTCGCCTGCGCTGCGTATCCGGCGTTCGACGGCCAGTTCATGGAAAACGTCCGGTTCGAGGCGCGTGATAATTTGCGTCGGCTGCGACATCATCCATGCATCGCCGTCTGGTGCGGCAACAACGAAATCAGCTTGTTGAATGAAGCGGCGGAATGGCGGGACAACACCATGAGCACCGTGGATTACGACAAGATGTTCAAAGGTTTGCTGGCGCAACAAGTTCAGACGCTCGCGCCGCAGGCCAATTACGTTTCGGGCAGCCCCGATTGCGGTGACACGCATTATTGGGACGTGTGGCACGGCGCCAAAACGTTTGATGCCTACTGCACGCTCACAGGCTTCATGAGCGAGTTCGGCTATCAATCCTTTCCCGGGCTGAAAACGATTCGCGCTTTCACGAACGAGGAAGACCGCGCGTCCGTGGTGACGCCGGTGATGAAATGGCATCAGCGTTCCGGCCTGGGCAATGTCGAGGGCAATCAGGAGATGCTCGACATGATCCATCGCTATTTCAAACCGCCGAAGGATTTTGAGACAACGCTCTGGTTGAGCCAGATTTTGCAGGGTTACGGCATCAAAATCGGCGCCGAGTTTTGGCGCCAAACGATGCCCAAATCCATGGGCTGCGTCTTCTGGCAATACAACGATATCTGGCCGGGCATGAGCTGGTCGTCGGTGGATTATTTTGGCCGCTGGAAGGCGCTGCATTACATGGCGCGAAAATTCTACGCGCCGATTCTTGTTTCCGGTCTGGAAAATGTTGAAGAGGGAACGGTTGATATCTTTGTCACGAGCGATTTGCTCAAGACCCGCCGCGGCACGCTGACCTGGAACGTGACGGATTTAGAGGGCCGATCACTGGCGCAAGCATCGTCGAATTTGGAAATTCCGGCCAGGAAAAGCCTGAAAGTCAGGACGCTCAATCTTCAGGAGCAGATTCAGAAAGTCGGCGCGAATGGTTTTTTGACGTGGCTGAAACTGGATGTGGACGAAAGAACGGTTTCAGACAATTTGGTTCTTTTGGCGTTGCCAAAAGAATTGAAATTGCTCGATCCAAAACTTTCGACATCGGTGGACGAATCAGGCAGCGGATTCCTGGTGAAAATCGATTCCGAAAAGCCCGCGCTTTGGGCGTGGTTGGAACTGGAAAGCGCGGACGCGAAATTTTCAGACGATTTTGTTCACGTCACGCCGGATTCGCCGCGAACCATTTTGGTTCAACCGGGTCGCGGGTTGAACAAGGACGATTTCACAAAGGCTTTGCGCGTTCGCAGCCTGTTTGACACTTATGCGCAGGCATAATGTTTCCGAGGTTCTTTTTTGACAAGCGGCAGACGGATATGATGACTCAAAGAAAACCCGCCAAGTTTTGGCTGTCAGTTCTTATTGTGGCCTTGACTTTGCCTTTGTGCGCCAATGGAAATGAATCACTTGCGCCGGAAGCGACGATTTGGTTTGACGCGCCCGCAAAAAACTTCACGGAATCGTCTCCGATGGGCAATGGCCGGCTGGGCGCAATGATGTTCGGCGGCGTGGACGAAGAGCGAATCGTGCTCAATGAAAGTTCCGTCTGGTCCGGCTCGCGCCAGGATGCCGACCGACCGGACGCCTGCACAGTTTTGCCTGAAATCCGGAAATTGTTGCTCGAGGGGAAGAATTCTGAAGCCGAGGCGCTCGTGAACGCGAAATTCACCTGCCAAGGGCCTGGATCCAACGGCGGTACTGGCGACAGCCAGTATGGATGCTATCAGGTGCTGGGAAACCTTCATTTGTCATTCCAGGGCGACACCAATGCGCCCATTGGGAATTATCGCCGCGAATTGAATCTCAACGATGCCTTGGCGCACATGGAATTCACCCGCGGCGGCGTCACTTTCACCCGTGAAATGTTTGTCAGCGCGCCCGACCAGGTGATGGTTTTGCGCTTGAGTGCGAACTGCGCCAAAGCGATTTCTTTCGACGCGCGGCTGGACCGCCCGGAGCGATTTGAAACCGCTGGCGACGGTGACAACGGTTTGCTGATGACCGGCCAATTGGATAACGGACTAGGCGGCAAAGGCGTTCGCTATGTCGCTCGCATCCGCGTTTTGAATCGCGGCGGCCGGGTTTCTGTTCACGGAAATGTGTTGAACGTCAACCAGGCAAACGAGGTTGTCTTGCTGATTGCCGCCGGAACGGACTACCAAGGTTTTGCCGGCCGCCAAACAAAAGATCCTCTGGCAGCAACGCTGCAAGATTTGAATCGCGCCGCAAAAAAATCCTACCAGGCATTGCGCAAGGCGCACATTGCCGATTATCAAAGATACTTCGAGCGCGTGTCGCTTTACCTCAAACCCGGTGACACGGAAGCCGCCAACAAACCGACCCCCGAACGAATCCTGTTGGCAAAGAAGGATGGCGGTGATCCGGAGTTGGCGGCGTTATACTTCAATTTTGGCCGTTACTTGTTGATTTCCTCGTCGCGACCGGGTGGATTTCCCGCAAATCTCCAGGGCATTTGGGCGGAAGAAATCCATACGCCGTGGACGGGTGACTGGCATCTGGACATGAATGTGGAGATGAATTACTGGCCGGCGGAAGTTTGCAATCTTTCGGAGTTAACCCAGCCGTTGATCGAGCTGATTGATTCGCTGCAAGTGCCGGGAGCGAGAACGGCGCGTGATTATTACGATGCGCGCGGCTGGGTGGCGCATGTCATCACCAATCCGTGGGGTTTTACGTCGCCTGGTGAAGCCGCTTCGTGGGGCGCGGCCCCGTGTGGTTCGGCGTGGTTATGTCAGCATTTGTGGGATCATTATTTGTTCACGCAGGATCGCCAGTTCCTGAAATGGGCCTATCCCATCATGAAAGGGGCCGCCCAATTTTATGCTGACACGCTGATTGAAGAACCGACACATCATTGGCTGGTCATCGCGCCAGCCAATTCACCGGAAAATCATTTTCTGATGGCCAATGGTCAGGACGCGTGCGTTTGCATGGGGCCGACCATCATGCAGCAACTCGTGCGGTATCTGTTCGGGGCGTGCATTGAATCGTCAAAAATTCTCGGCATGGACCAGGATTTCCGAAACGAGCTGATTGCCAAACGCGCGCGGCTCGCGCCCATACAAATTGGACCGGACGAACGGGTCATGGAATGGCTGGAACCTTACAAGGAAACGGACCCGCACCATCGCCATGTCTCGCACCTTTGGGGATTGTATCCGGGAGATGAAATCTCGCCTTATTCCTCACCCAAACTGGCGGAAGCCGCCCGCAAAACATTGGAAGTCCGCGGCGATGACGGCGTGGGTTGGTCGCTGGCGAACAAGGCATTGATGTGGGCGCGGCTGGGTGACGGCAATCACGCGTGGTCGCTGGTTTGTAAGGCGCTTGATCCGGCCTATGGCATGGATATCCGCTATAGTGGCGGCGGTGGAGTTTATCCCAATCTGTTCGACGCTTGTCCGCCATTTCAAATTGATGGAAATTTCGGCATCACGGCGGCCATTGCGGAGATGCTGCTGCAAAGCCAGAACGGCGTCCTCCGTCTGCTGCCCGCACTTCCCGACGCGTGGAAGGATGGAAAAGTCATGGGCTTGTGCGCACGCGGCGGCTTTGAGGTGGGTTTGGTTTGGAATCACGGCCATTTAATTTCAGCAACCATTCGGTCAAACGCCGGCGAACCTTGCCGTGTCAGCTATCATGATAAAACTGTTCAACTCAAAATAAGAAAAGGGAAGACTGTTCGCTTGGACGGGCGCTTGGATGTGAATTAGGTTTCTGCAAATCGAACCAGCCTGTTAAATTCTTTCCGGACGGGCATCGGGCTGAACGTTGATAGTCACGGATTTTACGCCCAAGGAAGAATGGACCGCCTTCACCGTGATTTCTCCGGAACGGTTCGGAACCGTTTTAATCCAGATCGCGCCCACGCCGCCGCTGTCTTCCAGCGTAAAGGGATTGTCGCCGACCATCAGCCCTGGCCCGGTGATGTCGAAAGCGACTTTGCCGCCGGCGAACGCGCGTTCCGCGCCGAATTTGTCCACGACTTTGAAGACCAGCCGGGTCGCGTCCACGCCGTCACCCGACAGTTCCTTGTCCTCGGCCGCCAGGAAAAATTGATCCTGGGCCGGGTCGGACGAAAAGGATTTTGAAAGCGCCAGCCCATCACCGACGTAGCCGTCAACGCGCAGTTCGGGCTTGGCGGCGGCGTCTTCAATGTCGAGGTCGCAGAAGAACGGCGGGTATTGCAGGTGCGGGAAGCCTTCCCGGTCCGGCTGCGCGCTGGCGATTTGTTTTCCGGCGACGAAAATCTCCAGCCGGTCGCAGTTCGAAAAAATGGCGGCGTGTTGGCCTGGCCCGCGCGGCGATTGGGGGCCAAAATCCCAATAGAAGTCGGGCTGAATCACCGGACGCGTTTTCGGACTGACCTGCGCCTGATAAAACGACGCGCCGAGTTTCGGGATGCGGAAAACGTCGGCCACGCCTGGACATTTCACGCCACAGTACGAGTTCATAAGGCTGGCATAGTCGAAAGCGCACCAGGCAATCACTCCCGCCATGCGCGGATGAGCGGCGGCCCGGCTGTGTGCCTGCGCGTGATACAGCGCCTGTTGCATCTGCAAGTGCAGATCACCCGCGCGCCGGTACTTGTTGTTCATGCCTCTTTTGGCGGCGTAAGAACATTGGCCCACCGTTTCGGCCAGCATGTAGGGCACGCCCGGCAGCGGTTCGCGGATCCCCACGCTCCCGTCGGGCGCCGAATGATAATCGTCAAACGCAAAGACGTCCTGGTGCCACTCTCGTTTCCAATTCTTTTCCGACCAAGGCGCCATGGAGCCGGAAGTGGGTCGGGAATCATCAAGTGATTTCGCAACCGTTCTGGTTTGCACATACAGTGCCGGGTCATTTTGGGATTCGTTGACGCGTACCCCCCAGATGATGATGGCAGGATGGTTCCGATCGCGCGTCACCATGTCTCCCACATCACGGACGACCAATTCTTTCCATACCGCGTCGCCCAAATATTGCCAGCCGGGTGTTTCCTCCCACACCATCAGCCCCAGTTCGTCACACGCGTCCAGAAAAGCTTCCGACTGGGGATAGTGCGAGCATCGGACGGCATTGCAGTTGAACTCGCACCGGAGGATTTCCGCATCGCGGCGGATCACGCGCCGGGGCATGGCGAAACCGACGTAAGGGAACAATTCATGCCGGTTCAAGCCGAACAACCTGAATCGCCGGCCATTCAAAAAGAATCCGTCCACCTCAAACCGCGCGTCGCGCAAGCCGGTCCGCACCCGGTAATCATGCACCGGTCGGCCCTCCACCCGGAGCGTGGCCACCACATCGTAAAGCCGCGGCGCGTCAATATCCCACAGCGCGACGTTGCCCAAGTCCGACAGCGTCAACGTCACTTCACTCGGGCCGGGCTTTTCCAAGCGCAATGTCTGCTGGGCGCGAGCGATAATGCGGGCGCCGTCCGTCAATTCCACTTGAACCTGGGCCGGCCTGGTGAGAATGACGCCGGCGTCAATCGAACAGGTCACCTCAATCCGGCGGTCGGCATCAAGAACCTTCACCGGTTTGGCAAAGATATCGCTGATAAACACCGGCGGCACTGCTTGCAGATGAACCGGGCGGAAAATGCCGCCCGGTTCCAGGTAATCAATGGACTTCGGCCCGTCCGGCGAACCTTCCGGCGGCACATTGCTCCAGCGGGAATCCACCGCCACCGCCAGCACGTTGTCACCTTCGGCCAGCCAGTCCGTGATTTCGTAGCGCGAGGGCAAATAGCCGCCCAAGTGTTGAGCCAAAGCATGGCCGTTGATCACCGGCGTGGTCCTCACCATGACCCCGTCAAAATGCAGGAACACGCGCAGTTTCCGGCAATCCTTGGGCAGGGTAAAATGCCGACGGTAAATCCAAACTTGCTCCCAAGTCGCCGGGTCGCAGTTTTGCCACGAAAGTTTGGTCACGCAATGGGGCACGGTGACCCGCGAAAACGTCGCATCGTTAAAACTCGGCGCGAGCGTCTCCGGATTGAATTTCCCGCCAAAAAGCCAGTCTTGGTCCAAAGGGAACGTCCGTCTGGCCGGACCGGTTGTCTGGGCCGTCTTGGAGCTTGTCAGACTCCGGCATCCCAAGACGGACAAGGAGGCCAGAGCGGAGGCGCTGATGGTGCAATCGCGGAGAAAACGCCGGCGGGAGATTGGCAATGACCGGCCAGATGCCTGGTTCATGATGGTTGTGACAAGACTCATCGTTCCGATAGCCTGAGGACTGCTTTCATGTTGGTTCATTATTCTGCTTTTGTCCATCTCCGACGGATGGAGGACGACGTCCAACCGGAGCGCGAAATGATTTGCATTTCAACAACTCCAGCGTCAACGTGCGCCTATGGCGCAATCAGGTTGCGTTCACCAATTACACGCTGTTCTTCATCCATTTGGGCACGAGACGTGTGCAGTTCGCAGGTTGCACTGCGCAGCCAGAAGTCCACTGGATGCGACAGCAGGCTCGGAATTTCTCCCTGTTGATCGGCGAGAACGCCCCTCAACCTTCCTGTCTCATCCATGACCGCGACGCCACCTTCTTGCCGCTCGATGCCGTGCTGCGCCCGACGGGGATCACGGTCATCCAGACACCGCCGCAATGACCGATGAGCAACGCCTACGCGGAGCGATTCGTGCGGGAGACCAGGGAAACGCTGGACCCACTGATTCTCTTGGGTGAAGGACATTTCCGCCATGTGCTTAAGAATATTGAACACCATCACAACCAGCAACGACCGCATCAGGGGTTGAACAACGTCGTCCCGTTGGGCTTTGAGTATCCTGACCAGCCATTACCTGCCGGAAGGGTGCGTTCTGATACGGCCCTGGGCGGACTGCTGAATCATTACTATGCTGAGAGGACTGCGGCCTGACGCGGATCAATTTTTACATAGTACAGGTTGACCAATTGCAACACCCATGAGCCATGGTGCAGGTCGTATGTGGAACATGACGGTAAAGTTGGTTGACGTGGCAGTCCATCTTGCGGAGAATAAGCCCAGCCTTGGATTACCATTCGGTAGTCGAATGGGGACCATCGCCTGCGTCACGATGGGGTTGACCCATTTGCGAACCTGGCTCCGCCTTACGCCGGAGGCGTTGGCCGAGGTTAGAAATGGCTGGCAGAGACTCGCGTGTGAACACATGACCGATTCAGAACAACCATTACAACGCAATCCGGGAAGCGTCTTCGTTTCGAGACGCCGTCACGGTTTCACGCTCGTGGAACTGCTCGTGGTCATCGCCATCATCGCCATTCTCGCGGCGCTGCTGTTGCCGGCACTGGCGAAAGCCAAGGAGCGAGGCCGATCTTCCCGTTGTCTTTCCAACCTCTGCCAACTCGGCATCGCCTCCACGCTTTACGCGGACGGAAATGACGGCGCGCTGCCGTGGTCGGAGAAGCATTGGACGGCACCGTCAAACCCCAACGGCGCGTTGAATTACACCGACCCAACCGCCGCCAATTTCAGTATCAACGCTTACTGGGAGTTGTGGAACTACGCCGGCAATAATGACGGCCTTTGGCAATGCCCGTCGGCGGTGGAGGACAAAGCCACTATTGTAAGCGGGGATAACAGCCCGCTGATTGGTTACATGGGAAACGTATTCGCGATTGGCGTAACGAAGTCGCCACTGGGTATGGGCACGGACATCCTGCCGAAGCGCTCTTCTGCCATCATCAATCCGAGCCGGGCAAAACTGTTCACCGACATCGGCGTGAACGCACAGGGCGTGTGGGTGGGCATGACATATCAAAACACGATTTTCACCGCCCAGATAGTTCCAATGCCGCTGCATCGCTCGAGCCTGAATGCGGTGATGGCGGATGGGCACGCCGAACAAATCAGCCGCAACGAATTCCAGTCGCCGGGCGGACCGGCGGTTCCGTTTCAGGTCGCCTCCCGACAGAACTGGTGGCGGGACGGAGCCGTGGCGTTGCTGCCTTGAGCCGTGACAACGGACTGGAATTGCTGACGGTGGGTTGTTAGCTTGACGGCTGCATGAGTTGGGTCACCATCATCTGGTCCATGATTGCCTCTGTGAGCTTCACACTGGCGACGATTTATTTGCTGATCTGGTTTCGGGAGCGACGTTCGTGGGCTTATCTGTGTTTCTTTGTCTTGGCGATTGGCGTGATCGGGCTGGCGACTGGCGAGATGGGCGCCATGTATGCGAAGTCGCCGACAGAATACGGGACGGCGGTCCGCTGGTCGCATTTTGCCTTCGGGTTTGTCGTCTTGGGCAGCCTGGGGTTTGTGCATTTCTACTTTGGGACCGGGAAGCGGTGGCTGCTCGGGGCAGCGCTCGGTCTGCGGCTGCTGGCGGTGGTGATGAACTTCAGCACGGGTGTCAACCTTCATCTCGGTGCTATCCGAAGCCTGCAGCAGGTCAACTTCCTCGGTGAGCCGGTGTCCATGCTCGGCAAGTGGACGCCCAATCCGTGGGTGCGGCTCGGGCAGTTCGCGGCGCTCGTGCAGTTCGCTTATGTGGTGGATGCCTCCCTCCGGCTGTGGCGCACCGGCACGCGTGAATCGCGAAAACGCGCGGTGATCGTGGGCGGAACACTGGCCTTCTTCATCCTCTTCGCATCGGCTCAAGCTGGATTGGTGGTGGCGGGCGTGCTCCGGATGCCCATCGTCGTGAGCTTTCCGTTCCTCGCCGTGCTGCTGGCCATGAGCTACGAATTGAGCCGCGACGCGCTCCGCGCCGCGCAACTGGGGCGGGAGTTGCGGGAGAGCGAACAGCAGATGACCCTGGCCACCGAGGCGGCGAATCTTGGCGTTTGGGTCCGGGATCTGGTGCGGAACAAAATCTGGGCGAGCGACAATTGGCGCGTCCTGTTCGGCTTCGCGCCGGCGGAGCGGCTGGATCTCGAAAAGTTTCTGCAACGGCTCCATCCCGACGACTGTGAAATTTTTCAACAGGCCGTGGCGAAGGCGACGAATGTGGCCGACCGCTACGAGGCGGAATTCCGCGTGGTGCTCCCGGACGGCCGGCTGCGTTGGATCGCCTCGCGCGGCCGGGTTGAATTCAACGGCGCTGGCAAGCCGGTCCTCGTTCGCGGCGTCTCCCTCGACATCACCACCCGCAAACTGGCCGAAGCCGAGGCGCTGCAGCAGCGGGCGGAGCTGGCGCATGTCGCGCGCGTCTCCACGATGGGCGAACTGGCCGCGTCGGTGGCGCACGAGTTGAATCAGCCGCTGGGCGCCATCCTCGCCAATGCCGAGGCGGCGGACTTGTTCCTCAAACAGGCCCCGCCGGCGCTCGATGAATTAAGCGACATCCTTGCCGACATCCGCAAGGACGACGAGCGCGCCAGCGAAGTGATCCGCCGGATGCGCGCCTTGCTCCGCAAGCAAGAACTGGAGCGGCTGCCGCTCGAAATCAATTCCGTGGTGGAAGACGTGTTGCAGGTGGTCAGCGGCGATGCCGCGCTGCGCAAGATGGCCATCAGCGCCGACCTCGCCCCGGTCCTGCCAAAAATCCTGGGCGACAGCATCCACTTGCAGCAAGTCCTGCTCAACCTTATCCTCAACGGCATGGATGCCATGGCCGGACAACCGCGCGAACGTCGCCGGCTCTCCGTCCGCACGCGCCCGGGCGCAGACGGCGCGGTGGAACTGGCGGTGATTGATCTGGGCCACGGCATCGAGCTGGACAAGCTGCCGCGTATTTTCGAGCCGTTCTTCAGCACCAAACCCAACGGCATGGGCATGGGACTTTCGATTTCCCGCACGATCATCGAGGCGCATCGCGGGCACATACGGGCCGAGAATAATGCGTCGAGCGGCGCGACGTTTCGCATCACGCTGCCAGCCGCTAGCGCGGGAACAAAGCCATGAGCGCCCCGGAACCGACCATTCACGTTGTGGACGATGACGCATCGTTCCGAAAGGCGGTTTCGCGCCTGGTCCGCGCGGGCGGGCATGCCGTGCGGTGTTATCCTTCCGCCGCGGAGTTCCTCGCGGCCGCGCCCGGCGCCGCGCCCGGCTGCGTCCTCGTGGATCTGCGCATGCCCGGGCTGAGCGGGTTGGATTTGCACAAGGCGTTGGCCAAAGCCGGACACCCGTTGCCGATTGTGTTCCTGACCGGCCACGGCGACATTCCGACCTCCGTGCAGGCGATGCGTGAAGGCGCGGAAGATTTCCTCACCAAACCGGTGAAGAAAGAAAACCTGTTCGCCGCGATTGCGCGCGCGCTGGCGCGCGACGCGCAGGAACGCAAGCAAGGCGACCGCCGCCGCGAATTGCGCGCCCGCTTCGAAAAGCTCACCCCGCGCGAGCGCGAAGTGCTCGCCCAGGTGCTCAACGGCCAGTTGAACAAACAGATTGCCGGCGACCTCGACGCCAGCGAGCGCACCATCAAGGCGCATCGCGCCAGCATCATGGAAAAGCTGCAGGCCCAGTCCCCGGCCGAGCTTGGACGCCTAGCCCAGGAAGCGGGCTTTGCCAGTAATCAGTGATCACCGATCACTGATCACTAATTACTCATCTGCCTCCCGGCAGCATGGGGTAAAGACCCCATATGCAGAAATGCCGCTCTTTGGGCAGTTTGTAGGTTTTGCCCACCCAAAAATACGACTGCACCAAAGGTCAATAGGCAGGGTCCCCCGCCCACTCTATTGTCATCGCTGAATTCTTTTAATTGATTCTATCCCATGAGCAGAAACAGAATTTATGTCGCGGTCGTGGATGATGATGACAGTTTTGCCCGTGCCCTTGAACGGCTGCTCCGCGCCTCCGGATTTGAAGTCCACACATTTTCCTCGGCCGAGGCCTTCCTCGCTCCCACGACGTTCCCGCCACCGGACTGTCTGGTGCTCGACATTCAACTCGGCGGCATTTCCGGCTTGGACTTGCTGCAACGGCTCCGCGAGTCGGGCATCCTGACACCGGTTATCTTCGTCACCGCGCACGACGTGCCGGAGTTTCGCGAGCAGGCCCGGCAAGCCGGCTGCATCGCTTACCTGCGCAAACCCGTTGGCAAACCCGCACTCCTGGAAGCCATCGCCAAGGCCATCACACCAACACCTGAATGCACAGACCAAATCAGTAAACAGTGACCAGTTATCTGTAAAAAACTTTATGAAATCAAACCACCTGCCACTGATTACTGATTACCAATTACCAACCACCCGGACAAAAGAAGTGACAAGACAGCAAACCAACAAAACATGAAAACCGCCAAACTGACATTGCTCGCGCTCGCCTGCGCCCTCGCGGCCTCAACCGCACAGGGGCAAAACAATTCTGGCCTCAACAGCCAACTCACCCCCACGCCCGCCGACGCTACTTCCCCCGGCGGTGGTGGTGCGGCCGACGACAAAGCGGCGCAGGAAGCCGAACTGGCCAAGAAACTCCAGAACCCCGTCGCCGCTCTCATCAGTGTGCCGATCCAGAACAACTGGGACTTCGGCATCGGCCCGGCCGACGCGATGAAGTTCACGGCCAACATCCAGCCCGTCGTTCCGCTCACGCTGAACAAGGATTGGAACCTCATCGTCCGCACCATCCTGCCGGTCATCTACGCCGAGTCGCCGGTCAGCGGCGGTGCCGATCATTCCGGCCTGGGTGACATCACGCAGAGCTTCTTCCTGTCGCCCAAGGAACCGGTGGGTGGCTGGATACTGGGCGCCGGGCCGGTCGCGCTGTGGCCTACGGCCACCGACAGCGCGCTGGGTGCCGGCAAGTGGGGCGTCGGGCCGACCATCGTGGCGCTGCAGCAGGCACACGGCTTTACCTACGGCATCTTGGCCAACCAAATCTGGTCCTATGCCGGTTGGGGCAGTCAGAACGTCAACGCCTCGTTCCTTCAACCGTTCATTGGCTACACCACCAAGACCTTCACCACCTTCACGGTGAACACCGAATCTACTTACAACTGGCAAGCCAGCCAGTGGACTGTGCCGTTGAACTTCATGGTTCAGCAGTTGGTGAAAATCGGCAAACAACCCGTCGCCTTCCAGGTCGGCTATCGCTACTACGCCGAGACGCCCGCCGGTGGGCCGGATTGGGGCCTGCGCTTCGCCGTCACGTTCCTCTTCCCCAAGAAATGAAAAAACTGATTCAACAGGAGCGAACAGAGATAACGGAGACGGAAAAGGAAATCTCCGTTTCCTCCGTTACCTCCTGTTCAAGATCCCAAACCAACTTGCCCGGCGCTGACTGAATCAAACCGCGCGACGGACAGAAAATGCAGTAAAACAACAAACAAACCATAAAGGAAATATATGACACGAAAAAACCTGATCAAATACGGTCTGACCGTGCTGACCGCTTCGACGGTGCTTATGGGCGTCGGAGGAACGGCCCAGGCGCAGACCAAGAAACCAAACATAGTCATCATCTGGGGCGACGACATCGGCATAACCGACATCAGCGCCTACTCGATGGGCTTGATGGGCTTCAGAACCCCAAACATTGATCGCGTTGCGAAGGAAGGCGTGATCTTCACGGACTATTATGCCGAGCAGAGTTGCACGGCGGGTCGCTCCTCGTTCATCACCGGCCAATGCGGCCTGCGCACCGGCAACACCAAAGTCGGCCTGCCTGGCGCGGCGCAAGGTCTGCAAGACCGCGACGTGACCATCGCCCAATTGCTCAAGGCCCAGGGCTATGCCACCGCGCAGTTCGGCAAAAACCATCTCGGCGACCGGAATGAGCATCTGCCCACCGTCCACGGGTTCGATGAGTTCTACGGCCCGCTCTACCACCTGAACGCCTCGGAAGAACCGGAACAGCCGGACTACCCGAAGGCTCCGCAATACCCGAATTTCCTCGCGAACTTCGGCCCGCGCGGCGTGCTGGATTGCAAGGCCACGGACGTGGATGACCCGACGGTGGATCCGCGCTTCGGCAAGGTCGGCAAGCAAACCGTCGTGGATACCGGCCCGCTGACCAAAAAGCGCATGGAAACCTGCGATGACGACTTCGCCGCCCGCGCGGTGGACTTTCTCAAGCGGGAGAACGCGGCCGGCAAACCGGTGTTCCTCTGGGTGAACTTCACCCATATGCACTTCCGAACGCATGTGAAGCCCGAGAGCGTGGGGCAGTCCGGTCAGTTTCAGAGCGAATACCACGACGCAATGATTGACCACGACAAGAACGTGGGCACGGTGCTTCAGGCCATTGATGACTTGGGCATGGCCGACAACACCATCGTCATGTATTCCACCGACAACGGTCCGCACATGAACTCCTGGCCGGATGCGGCGATGACGCCGTTCCGCAGCGAGAAGAATTCCAACTGGGAAGGTGCCTATCGCGTGCCCGCGATGCTTCGCTGGCCGGGCCACATCAAAGCCGGCACGGTCAACAACGACATTGTGTCACACTTGGATTTCTTTCCCACGCTCCTCGCCGCTGCCGGCGTTCCCGACGTGAAAGAGCAGCTTCTGAAAGGCATGCAAGTCGGCGACACGACCTACAAGGTGCATCTCGACGGTTATAATATGCTGCCGCTCCTGACCGGCCAGACCACGGTGGATCCGCGCAAGGAGTTCTTCTACTTCAACGACGACGCCGAGCTGGTCGCACTGCGCTATGACAACTGGAAGATCGTCTTCGAGGAACAGCAGGCCCAGGGCACGATGAAGATTTGGAGCACGCCGTTTGTCACCCTGCGCGTGCCGAAGCTCTTTAATCTTCGCACCGACCCCTACGAGCGCGCGGACATCACGTCGAACACCTATTACGACTGGCTGCTCAACCACGCGTTTGTCTTCGTGCCGGCGCAGGCCATCGTCGGCCAGTTCCTCGCCACGTTCAAGGAATTCCCGCCGAGCCAGAAAGCTGGCAGCTTCAGCCTGAAGGATGTTCTGGACAAGATGCAGCAAGGCGCGACCGGTAACGACTAATGGCGCTTTGAAAGAAACGCTGAATTAAAGCACCGGGCCGCATCCGTCGCAAGACGGGTGCGGCCCACCTAAAGTGAAAAAGCAAATTCAACAAGCGCAACCAGAGACAACGGAAGCTTCCGTGTTGTCTCCGTTTGCTCTTGTTCCAGTTCCAAGCAAACAACAACCAACAACAACAAATCAAACATGACTATGAAAACCACCTATAAACCCGCCTTCGCTGCGCTACGGCGCGGCAGGCAAAACTACATCGCCATCGCGCTCCTCGCTGCGGTGGCTTTCACCGCAACCATCGCCCGCGCTCAGGACCCGTTGCCCTCGTGGAACGACGGCAAGGCCAAGCAGTCCATCATTGATTTCGTCACCAAGGTCACGACGCCCGGCTCGCCGGATTTTGTGCCGGTGCCGGAGCGCATCGCCACCTTCGACAACGACGGCACGCTCTGGTGCGAGCAGCCGTTGCCGGTGCAACTTTACTTTGCGCTCGACCGCGTGAAGGCGCTTGCGCCGTCGCATCCCGAGTGGAAAACCCAGGAGCCGTTCACCTCCATCCTCAAGGGTGATTTGAAAGGTGCGATGGCTGGCGGCGACCACGCGCTCCTTGAACTCATCATGGTCACGCACACGGGAAATACCACGGAGGAGTTTGAAAAGATTGTGAAGGATTGGATCGCCACCGCGAAACATCCGAAGACCGGCAGGCTCTTCACCGACATGACCTATCAGCCGATGCTCGAAGTGCTCGCCTACCTGCGCGCGAACGGCTTCAAAAACTTCATCGTCTCCGGCGGCGGCATCGAGTCCATGCGTCCATGGACGGAGCAGGTTTACGGCATCCCGCCGGAACAGGTCGTTGGCAGTAGCGTCAAGACGAAGTTTGAAATGCGCGATGGCAAGGCCGTGCTCGTGCGTCTGCCGGAATTGAACTTCAATGACGACAAGGCCGACAAGCCCGTCGGCATCAACCAGCACATTGGCCGCCGGCCCATCATGGCGTTCGGCAATTCGCGGGGCGACCAGGAAATGTTGGAATACACCGAGGCCGGCAGCGGCGCCCGGTTTGAGCTGTTGGTGCTGCACGATGATGCGGCGCGCGAATACGCCTACGGTCCGGCGCAAGGATTGCCGGACGTGAAGCTGGGCGCGTTTACGCAGGCGGTTTACGACGAGGCGCAGAAATCGGGCTGGACCGTGGTCAGCATGAAGAACGATTGGAAACAGGTCTTCCCGGCCGCGCAGTCCGAGATCACCGCCATTGACATCCTGTTGGAACCGGACGCCACGATGCTCCAGCATTGCGACGCCAACAACGCCCGTCTGCTCGGCGTCTTCCCGAATGGCTTCGCCCTCGATGCCACGCACACACCGCACATCACGATGCTCCAGTGCTTCGTCCGCACTGTTGACCTGGACAAGCTTTATGCCGCCGAAGAAAAGGTGTTGGCCGCCGCCAACGTGACCGCCATGAAGCTGGAGGCCTTCAAATATTACTACGCCCCGGCCGGCGCGACGGGTGTTGCCGGCATTTGCGCGAAGCCGACGCCGGAAATCCTGAAGCTACAGGCGGACGTCATCGCCGCCGCGAAGCCGTTCATGCAGGAAACCGGCCCGATCGGCGCGTTCACCGCGCCGCACGACAATCCCGCCATTGACGCGGCCTTAATCGGATACGTGTCCACGTTCGTGCCGAAGATGAGCGGCGAAAATTACAATCCGCACGTCAGCACCGGCGTCGCGCCTACAGCCTACCTCGACCAGATGCTGGCCGAACCATTTGAGAACTTCACCTTCTCGCCCGCCGGCGCGGCGGTTTACCAACTCGGCCCGTTCGGCACGGCGGCGAAGGAACTCAAACAATTCGACCTGAAACCATGAGCCAATTACTGATAACTGATTACCGATCACTGATTACTGATATGAAAACCACACGCAGACCCGCCTTCGCAGCGCTTCCGCCGACGCTCCGATGCTTTGGCGCGACCAGTCGGCGCGGCAAGCAAAACCTCCTCGCCACCGCGCTCGTTTGCGCGATGGCCGGTTGCGTCACCGGCCTGCTGGCCGGTTGCGCCTCGACCAACGTCACCAGCCATAATCGGCTCGTGTATGACCGGCTGCCCCGGCCCAATCATATCTTCATTTACAATTTCGCCGACGCGTCCGGCGATATTCCGGCCGATTCCATGTTCGCCGGGCAGAATTCCGCGCCACCCACCGCTGAAGAGTCCGCGCTGGGTCAGGAATTGGGCGCAGCCATTGCGGCCCAGTTGACCAGTGATATTCGCGAGATGGGGCTGCCGGCGGTTCAGATTTCCGCGCCACTGGGTATGCAGGTCAACGACATTTTGATCCGGGGCTATCTGGTTTCGATTGAAGAGGGCAGCACCGCCAAGCGCATGACGCTCGGCTTTGGCTCCGGGGGGTCCGAATTGACCACCGTCGTCGAGGGTTACCAGATGACTGCCAACGGACTGCGAAAACTGGGTTCGGCCACTACCGGCGCCCAGAGCGGCAAAGGCCCGGGGGCGTCATTGGGAGCCGCCGGCTGGCTGATCACCGGCAGCCCGGTGGGACTCATCGTCGGCGGCGGGGTGAAAGTCTATGGGGAAGTCAGCGGCAACGCCCAGATCGAGGGTCGGGCCAAGGCGACCGCCCAGGAAATATCCGACGCGCTCAAGGAGCGATTCCAGGAAGAGGGCTGGATAAATTGATAACTGACCACTCGCCACATGCCACCCGCCACTGATAACTGACATGAAAACAACACGCACACACAACCTCTTCGCCGCCGTGCAGATTGGCGCGCAGGTCCAGACAAACTCAACGTCGCGGTAGTCACCCATGAACCCGGTCATCACCAATGCAGCAGATTTGGATTTCGAGCGGGGCGGCCCCGCCGACCGGCTGCTGCACCGGCTCAACCTCGTGCCGCGTTGCGTAGTGTTGGCGGTTATCGCATGGTTGCCGCTGCTGATTTTGAGCGGGCTGCAAGTCCAGGCGCTCGGACCGACGCCGCGCCTCTCGTGCCTGCTGGATTTCGCGACGTATGCGCGGTTCTTTGTCGCGCTCCCGCTGCTGCTGGTCGCGGAAGTGTTCGTCGGGCCGCGTTTGCGCCGGGCGGCGCTGATGTTCGTGGACTCGAAGCTGGTTCAAGAAAAGGATTATCCGGCGTATGAGTGCGCCATCAACCGGGTTAAACGCCGCTGGGATGCTGCCTGGCCCGAGGTCATCATCCTCGGCATTGCGCTGGTCGGGCCGTGGACGCTCACCATTGAACGCCTGTCCGGCGGGGTGGTCACCTGGCATTCGGGCCAATCGTTGGTGTCCTGGTGGTATCACGGCGTCTCTATTCCTATTTTGCATTTTCTGATTTTGCGCTGGGTCTGGCGGTTGATGATCTGGACTCGGTTTCTGTGGGCGATGTCCCGGTTGGACCTGAATGTCGTCGGGACGCATGCCGATGGTGCGGGCGGACTGGGGTTTCTTGGAAATACGCATGGCTCGTTTGGCGTTTTCGCCTTCGCTATCAACAGCGTGCTCTGTGCGGATGCCGGCTTTCAGATTTTGTATGAAGGCGCGAAGATCAGGGACTTCGAGGTTCCGTTTTTTGCGCTGATTATTGTGGGGGAATTCATTTTGCTCGGGCCGCTGCTGGTGTTCATGCCGCTGCTGGTGCGCAAGAGCCGGGAATGGCGCCGGAGCTACAGCATCCTGGTGGCGGATTACAATCGCGCCTTTGACGAGAAGTGGGTCCGCGGCCCGCAGCCGGCGGATGAACGGCTTTTGGGCAGCCCGGACATCCAGTCGCTGGCGGATATGGGCAACAATTTCGACCGGATCCGGCAAATGCGGTTCATTCCCTTTAGCCAGCGCGCCGTGCTCCAGTTGGCAGCCATGGCGGCATTGCCGGCATTGCCGTTGTTATCACTGGTCGTGCCGGTCGCGGAAATCTTTAAAGCTCTGGCCAAGGTGGTGTTTTAACCCAAATACGAATGATAACTGCTAAATGACCACTGACAACCGAAATGAAGCCCATTCTAAAATTTATCCGGACATCCTTGGTGGGCGGCATCCTGTTTCTGCTGCCGGTCATCGTGGTGGTGATCATCCTTGGCAAGGCATTGGCGATAGCGCGCAAGATTGTTGCTCCGCTCGCCGACCATCTCCCCGTGGAGTCAACCATCGGCCTTGATACGCCGGTAATTCTGGCCATCGCGCTGCTCGTCCTGTTTTGTTTCCTGACCGGGGTCTTTGCCCGGACGGCGCTGGCGCAAAAAGTCATCACCTGGCTGGAGACGACGGTGCTGTCCAATCTGCCCGGCTACGAGTTCATCAAGAATTTAAGCGGCAACCTGCTAGGCGATGAAAATAAACAGTCGTATCCGGTCGTCCTCGCGCGCATCGAGGATTCCTGGCAGCTCGGCTTCCTCATCGAGCGATTGGAAGATGGCCATCTGGCTGTGTTCGTGCCCGGCTCGCCCAGCCCGCAGTCCGGCTCCGTCTATTTCATGACCGAGGACCGGACCCGGCCCCTGGACGTCCCGTCCGCCGCGGCCATGAAATGTCTGAAACGTTATGGGCTGGGTTCAAACGAGCTGCTGGGCGGCCGGCTGCCTCCTTTCAGCCCGGCGGAAACGACCCCGGTTGCGACCGGAGAATCCCGCAAACCAACATCATGATATTGATTTCGAATATTTTTTGGAGCGGCTGCGAGGTGATTGCTGCCTCCGGCACAAGCACAGTGCAGCCTGAAAATTAAATCGCACCAAACAAAAGAACAAACAACCAATGGAAAACAAAATGAACACAAACAAGACAAGAAATAAACAAGGCGATCGCCTTTTCAAAGCGCTGGCGGCGGTGTTGCTCGGCGGCCTGCTGCTCAGCTTGACGGCCTGCAGCACAACGCGTCAGCAAACCAAGGGTACGATCGAGCCCTCGGGATTCCTTGGTGACTATTCCCAGTTGCACGAGGGCACGAACGGCCAGGCCCGGCTGGTTTACTGGGCCCCGGACGTGAACTGGGCCAAATACACGAAGGTCTGGATCAAACCCATTGAACTCTGGAATTCCGGCGACCCGGATTCGCCGATGGGCAAGATTTCACCCGAAAATCAGCAAACGCTGATTGACCTGCTCAACACGGCGCTTTACAACGCGTTGTCCACGAACTTCACGATTGTGGACAGTGGCGGCCCGGACGTCCTGATAATCCATGCGGCGCTTACCGACGCGAAAAAATCCAAACCGGTCATCGGTGCGATTTCCGCCATCTACCTCCCGCTGAAGGTCATCAGCTTCGGGAAGCAATCAATTGCCGGAACGGGCATTGGTGTGGGGTCCGTGACCATCGAGGCCGAGTTGCTGGATGGCCAGACCAACGAGCGTCTCGCGGCAGCGGTGGACAGCCGGTCCGGCAGCATGGCCATCCGCAGCAAGTTCAGCGGCACCTGGGGCGACGTGGACAAGTCGTTTGAATGGTGGGCCGCCCGCCTGGATCAGCGCCTGACCGAGGAGAAGGCAAGGACTTCGGAGAAGACACCGCTTTGAAAAGCAGATGAAGAAGCGGACTGTGGCTGTGCCGGAGTGCCGGGAGCCACGGTCCTGCTTACCTGATTTAAACATGAAAACCTCACTACTCTTAATCGTGGCAATCAACTGTTTGGGTTTCAGCCTGTCGGTGCAAGCTGACATCCTCGAACTCAAGAACGGGAATGTCCTCGACGGAAAATACGTTGGAGGCACGGCGGGCACCGTTCGCTTTGAAGCGGGCGCGGGAATGCAGGTCATCGGAACCTCCCAAATCACCGCCCTTACGTTCACCACCCCGGCCGGTTCCGTTGCGGCGGCCGCAACTGCTGCACCAGCCTCCGCGCCTGCCGCCCCCGCCACGGCGACGCTGCCCGCCGGCACGACGCTGCTGGTGCGAATGATGGACAGCATTTCATCGAAGAACGCGGCTGGCGCCAACTTCACCACCAAACTGGAATACGATTTGGTGGTCAACGGTGTGAAGGCCGTTCCGGCAGGCACAGTCATGTACGGCAAGGTGCAGAGTTCGACCCAGGCGCGGCGTGCGTTCGGCAAGTCCACGCTCGATATCCGGCTGACCCAGATGGTTCCGACCGGCAGTCCGATCCCCATCTCCACCAGCGGTTACCAGCAGGCCGGCGAAGCTTCCATCAAGAAGGCGATGCGCGGCGCGGCGGCCGGCGCAGCCGTAGGCGCCATTGCGGGCGATGCCGGCAAAGGCGCGGCCATCGGTGCCACCGCCAGCCTTCTGAAGAAGGGACAGACGATAACCATTCCCCCAGGCACGCTGCTGGAGTTCACCCTCACCCAGCCGGTCAGCGTCCAGGCGGGTGGTTGACAGCGCATCCCAATACACTCGAACCAAAAGAATCTCATCAACCAATGACTTTTATGAACCACATCAAAACAAAACTCACCCTCACTATTCTGGCTTGCTGCCTCGGTTGGAGCGGAAGCGCTCCAGCTCAAATTACCAACGCAACCAGTGCCACGAAAATGTCCGTGGATGCGGGCAATCTGCGGGCATTCATCGAACTTGCCCGCTCGGACCTCAAGACGCAGAAGACGTTGATCATTGCGCAAAACATCCAGTTCACCGAGGACGAAGCCGTCGAGTTCTGGCCGCTCCACAGTGAATACACCGTGCAACTCAATAAACTCCTGGACCAGCGCCTGGTCTTGCTGGAGCAGTATGCGGCCACCTACCAGAACATGACCGACGCGCAGGCGACGAGCCTGGCCAAAAAAATCTTCACTTGGGAGGAGAAGCGCGTTGACCTGAAAAGAACCTGGTTCAAAAAATTCTCCAAGGTTGTGCCGGCAAAAAAAGCCGCGCAGTTCTTTCAGATCGAGAACCAACTCAACGCTGCACTGGATCTGCAACTGGCGGCTGCGCTGCCGTTGATCAAGTGATGTAACGACAGCCAGACTCCTGTAAGATTATGAAACTCCACTCATCCATCTTCGCACTGACGGCCGGCGGGTCGTTGCTGGCTTTGACCGGTTGCAAATCCATCGGCCCGCATACGGTCACGACGGACCGGTTTGATTACAGCACGGCCATCGCTGATTCATGGAAACAGCAGACGCTGTTGAACATCGTCAAGCTGCGCTACCTCGACCTGCCGGTGTTCGTGGACGTGTCGTCGGTCGTGGCGGGCTACTCCCTGCAAACCGGCATCAGCGCCGGCGGCACGCTCTCGACGGAAAAGGCGATTCAAGGCAACTTTCTGACGGCGAGTGGGCAGGCCATCTACACCGACCGGCCCACCATCACCTACACGCCGTTGACCGGGCAGAAATTTTTGCGCGGACTCGTCACGCCGATTGAGCCCAAGAATATTTTCTTCATGCTTCAGTCCGGTTACGCGGCGGACTTCATCCTGGGCCTGAGCGTCGAATCCCTGAACGGCGTGCGCAATCGTTCCGCCGCCGCCGGGGGCGTGCGGGAGGCTGACCCGGAATTCGTTCGTGTGCTGCAATTGTTGCGCGAGGTGCAGGTGGCCGGCGCGGTCGGGATGCGTGTGGAAGAAAACAAGGACAAGACTTCAACCGCTGTGATGTTTTTTCGCCGCGACAACCTGCCGCCGGAAATGGTGGACAAGATTGGCGAAATCCGGCGGCTGCTCAAACTGCCGGAGGGCCAGCAGCAATTCAACCTGATCTATTCGCCCGTGCTGGGAGCGACGAATGAACTGGCCGTGGGCAGCCGCTCCATGTTGCAGATCATGGCGGCCATGGCTTCCTACGCGGACGTACCGGAATCGGATTTGAAGGACGGTCGCGCGACGCCGTCATTGCAGTCCACCAACAGCGCAGTCAACACCGACCCGGTCAAAATCAAATGCAGCAAGGACAAACCGGCGAACGCCTTTGCCTCCGTGCGATACCGCGATCAATGGTTCTGGGTGGACGACCGCGACTGGCGCACGAAGCGCGCCTTCACCGCCATCATGTTTCTGTTCACCATGGCCGAAACCGGGGCTGATGAAAAACTGCCCTTGATCACCATTCCGGCGCAATGAACCTGCCTTGTTGATACGCACATGACAAAATTCAAAAAAATCGTGCGCGCGCTCGCGGTCGTTCTGATCTGGATTGTCCTGGGATTGGCGACGCTCTGGGCGGCGGCGGCGCTGAAGTTTGATGTGAGAATTCCGTGGCTGCGGCTTCCGCTCGCGGCGGTATATGGACTGGGATTGTTGGTGGTGTGGATTTTGGTACGGCGTCCGTGGAAGATGATTGTCACCGTCGCCGGTTTCGTGGTGGTGCTCACCTGGTGGCTGTCGCTGCAACCGTCGAACAATCGCGACTGGCTGCCGGACGTGGCGGTGCTGCCGTTCGCGGACATCTCCGGCAGCCAGGTGGTCATCCACAACATCCGCAACTGCGATTACCGCACGGAGACGGATTTTGACGTGCATCATTACGACCGGACCTTTGACCTCGACGCCCTCCGCACGGTGGATCTGTATCTCGTCACCTGGGGGTCGCCGCACATCGCGCACACGATGGTCAGTTTTGGTTTCACGAACGGCGATTACGTTTGTTTCTCGATCGAGACACGAAAGGAGAAGGGCGAGGGTTATTCGGCGGTAAAAGGTTTGTTCCGCCAGTTTGAACTGACCTACATCATCGCCGACGAACGCGACCTGGTGCGCCTTCGGACGAATTATCGCCAGGGCGAAGAAGCCTGCCTTTATCGCATTCAGATGACGCCGGAACAAGGCCGGACGCTCTTTCTCGACTATCTTCGCCGCGCCAATGAACTGCACGAGCGCGCGGAGTGGTATAACGCGCTCACTGATAATTGCACCATCGCCATCCGCACCCAGCGCGCCGCCACCGACCGTGCGCCCTGGGACTGGCGGATGCTCCTGAACGGCCATCTGGACGAACTGCTTTACGAACGCGGTACGATTACCACCAACCTGCCGTTTGCGGAATTGAAAAAATTGTCCAACATCAATGCCCGGGCCAAAGCGGCGGACCAGGCGCCTGATTTCCCGCAAAAAATTCGCCAAGGGCTGCCCGGTTTCACCGAAGCAGAACCGGCGGCTGTCCCCCCGGAGAAATGATCATGAAAAAATATCTACTCCTCAATTATTGCCTGGCCGTTGCGCTGCTGGCGCTGGCGGGTTGCACGACACCGATTGGCGCGGACAAGGTGTCGCCGCGCGTGGCCTATCAGCATCTCCACCAGAACGCGCTCAACAGCAGCTATTGCAGTGCGGACACGCTGCTCGTGCTGCACCGTTATGATCTGGACAAGGCGTTTAAAAAGAACCCGGATGCCACGCTGGAAAAGCTTCAAACCATCGCCTGCACCGACAATCGCCGGGATGTGCTTTATGCCTTGAGTGAATTGAGTTTCTGGAACGCGGAGCGCCAGAGCCGGAGCGTCAAGCCGGGCGTGCCGCGCTTCGCACGCAACAGTTATTTTGCCTCGGCCATCTACGCCTACTTCTACCTGCTGGGCGAAAGCAACGATGCCCGGCCCAACCCGTTCGACGTTCGTTTTCGCACAGCGGGCGATTTCTACAACCGCGGGCTGGCGTTGGGATTGATCGTCAACACCAACGCGCAGGTCGAACTGAACAGTGGTCCGCGCCAGACCCCGCCCGGCGTGGTGGAGGTGCAGTTCACGCACCCGGGATTCCCGTGGGAGATGAACCAGATTCAGGCGTTTTATTCTGCCGATGAATTTGTCGTGCGCGGCCTGTCCACGCGCAACCGTGATTCCGGCCTGGGCACGCCACTGATTGTCGTCACGGAAAAAATCGGGAAGTTTCAGGAACGGCGGCGCGCGCCCGCCACCGTTTTCCTCCGCGTGGACGGCAACGTGCACGACTGGAGCGCGGGAAAACTCACCGCCTCGCTGGAACTCTATTCCGCGTTCGACACCAGTCACGTTGAAGTGAACGGGCGGACTGTGCCGCTCCAGAATGATACCACCGCGCCGATCGCCCAGGGATTGAATAACAGCCCCGTCTGGGGTCTCGGGTTGGCCCAGTTCTTTTCGCCCGAAGGACAAATCAAGACCGGCATCCGCCTCATGGAACCTTATTCGCCCGGCCAGATTCCAGTGGTTTTCGTGCATGGCACCGCCAGCAGCCCGGTCTGGTGGGCCGAAATGTGGAACACCCTGAACGCCGACCCGGTGCTACGGCGGCATTACCAGTTTTGGGCTTTCAATTACGCCAGCGGAAATCCCATCACCTACACGGCCGGAATTTTGCGCAACGATTTGACGGACGAAATCAAGACGCTCGACCCGAACGGGAAGGATCCGGCTTTGCGGCAAATGGTCATCATCGGCCACAGCCAGGGCGGTCTGCTGGCGAAACTGACGGCGACCGACACCGGCGACAAACTCTGGCAGATCATTTCCAGGACGAACATTGACGAGTTGAAGATTGACGAGAAAACCCGCGAGTTGTTGCGGACCAATCTGTTCTTCAAGCCGCTGCCGTGCGTCGCGCGGGTGATCTTCATCGCCACGCCGCACCGGGGCAGTTATCGAAATACATCGTTCGTCCAGAATCTCCTGAACCGTTTTATTAATTTTCCCAGCGACTTGATGGATGCTTCCGCCAGTTTGCTGAAGCTGAACGATATGATTCAACTTCCCGAGCAGTTGCGCGAAGGCGTGCCTTCCAGCCTCAACGGCATGTCCACCGACAATCCGTTCATGCTCACGCTGGCGGACATTCCGGTCGCTCCCGGCATCAAGGCCAATTCCATCATTGCCATCAAGGGAAATGATCAGCCGCCCCAGGGCGAGGATGGCGTCGTGAAATATACCAGCGCCCATGTGGACTATGCGGAGTCCGAATTCATCGTGCGCAGCGGCCATTCGTGCCAGGGCAATCCACTGACGATTGAAGAAGTGCGCCGCATCCTCCTGGAAAATCTGGATGAGGCAAAACCGGCAAACTGAACAACCACCGGAACCAGACAATGCAGTCCGGCTAGACTTACCGTTTATGAATGAGACCGTGAAATCGTTGTTGTGCGCGGTGGTCTTGGGGGCGATGCCGCTGCTCGCGCACGGCGATGTGCTGATCGGCACGAACGGCGAGCGGTTCGTCGGCACGGTGATTGAGGAGTCCACCAATGTGGTGTTCGAGTCTGAACTCGGCGGACGGCTGACTTTTCCTTTCGCCCGGATTCGCGAAATCCAGCGAACACCGCACGTTAATGCGACCAATACGACGATGGCTTCGGCTGTCGCCACCAACGCGCCGACCAACTCGCTTTCGTGGAAGCCGCCCGGCGTCGGCAACGATGGTTCGGACTGGGTGCAACTCAAGTCGGGCGAGTGGCTACGCGGCCAGCTCAAGTATATTCAAAACAAGGAGGTCGAATTTGACAGCGACGAAATGAACCAGCAGACACTGGACTTGAAGGATGTCAGCAAAGTCTTCACGGCACAACGAGTGTTCACGAAGTTCGAAGACATGGATCCAGCCTACGGAAAAGTCGTGATCAGCAACGATGTCGTGATGGTTGATAGTGACGAACCATTAAATCTAAATCGTGATCTGCTCATCGGCGTTACCCCCAGCGGCAGGAAGGGCATCCGCGACTGGTCGGGCAAGGCCATCGTTGGCGTCAGCCTGCAATCCGGCAACAACAGCCAGACCACAGTGAACACCAGCGCCGAACTCGCGCGCCGGACTCCCAACACTACGCTGACGCTTGATTACCTCGGCAATTACAGCCAAGTGAACAACATCCAGAGCGCAAACAACGACCGCTTCAACGCGACCTATGATATCCGCCTTAACAGAGACTGGTTCGTGCGCCCCGTCCAATTTGAATGCTACCACGATCCGCTTGCCAACATAGCATATCGCCTCACGGGTGGTGTCGGAGCGGGCTATTACATTTTCGACCGCACCGGGCTGGAGTGGCTGGTGTCAGCCGGCCCCAGCTACCAATACACCAGATTTTCGAACGTCGAGACCAACCAGGCAGACTTTGCGACTACACCGGCAGGCGTGCTAAATTCGAACTTCAAAATGGACATCACCGAGCGCCTCACCTTCATCCAGACATGGCAGAGCACTTTTACCTCGAAGGAATCAGGCCAATACACCCACCACTCGGTGAGCACACTTGAGTTCGAAATCAAACGGCACCTTGACCTGGATGTGTCGTTCATTTGGGATTACCTCCAGAATCCTCAACCAAAAACCGACGGCGACATACCCCAAAAGAGCGATCGCTATCTGACCGTGGGCCTGGGCGTCAGGTTCTAGCCTTTAAACCCTGTACTATGTAAATACTCGGATGTGGTTAGAGTGTTTGGGTTTCGACGTTTTCCATCCTCAACTGACGTTGCGTCAGCTAAACTTGACTGAATGAAATCCCGTGTTGGCCGCACCACCACTCCACTCATCACCAAAATCCAGAAGCTTTTCAGCCACGATCTGGCCAAGGAAAATGATTTCCTCCGTCAGGAAAATAAGATTTTGCGCAGCAAGTTGGGCAAACGAGTGCCGTTGACCGAAACGGACCGCCGTACCTTGGTCCGCTACGGCCTGCCCCTCAAGGATCGGTTGCGGGCAGTCATTTCCATCGTCTGCCTGGAAACACTACTGGCCTGGAACCGGCGGATGAAACGGCGGAAATGGACCTTTGACCACACTCCCAAGCGGCCAGGCCGACCGCCCAAAGCCAAGGCCACGGAAGCGTTGGCACTGCGAATGGCCCGTGAGAATGCTTGGGGCTACGTCCGGATCGCCGGCGAGTTGAGGAAACTCGGCCACAAGGTCTCGCTGTCCTGCGTCCGAGACCTGATGAAGAAACATGGAATTCCACCGAGTCCACATCGGAAGGGACTGTCCTGGAAGCAATTTATACAGGCGCATCTGGAGGTTACCTGGGCACCTGATTTCTTCACTGAGGAAGTCTGGACCTGTTCCGGGTTGGTCACCTATTACACGTTGTTCTTCATCCATTTGGGCTTGAGACGTGTGCAGTTCGCAGGTCGCACTGCGCAGCCGGAAGCCCGCTGGATGCAACAGGAGGCTCGGAATTTCTCCCTGTTGATCGGCGAGAACGCCCCTCAACCCTCCTGTCTCATCCATGACCGCGACGCCACCTTCTTGCCGCTCGATGCCGTGCTGCGCCCGACGGGGATCACGGTCATCCAGACACCGCCGCAATCACCGATGAGCAACGCCTACGCGGAGCGATTCGTGCGGGAGACCAGGGAAACGTT
>Ga0181523_10000290_pt1 | contig 56245 bp, 55 predicted proteins | sample PEATcosm2014_Bin_43_FD_119752 | JGI IMG/M metagenome (GOLD analysis project Ga0181523, IMG submission 119752) | Peatland microbial communities from MTU Mesocosm Facility, Houghton, MI, USA - PEATcosm2014_Bin05_30_metaG | ecosystem: Environmental > Terrestrial > Soil > Wetlands > Peat | place... | reverse complement strand
GGCTCGCGCTGGCGCGGAAGGTGCATTGCCCCCCGCATCGACCGAGGGGACCTCTAGAATAGGCGGTGCGAGAGTCGCAAAGGATATATCCACTTCGTCCGTACCGGAGCCTGGCGTCGACCGATCGCACCCAATTTATCAAGATGTCCAACTCCGCGTGATTACTTTGGCATGGGCGCCTCCGCGTTCTTCCTACTTCTCCAACTTTGAGGTTTTCATTGCAGAAAAGTGGCTTAACAAGGAAGAGTTGCAGTTCATCAAACTGGTTTATGTTTTTCTTCCTTATCAAAGACGGTTGTCGGAGTATGGTTCCGACGCCTTGAAGATCCGTAGGCTCCGCGTCACGAGAGATTCAACTTGCGACGAAAGCCTTATGCAGATGATGTGGCCTGAAGACGAAAACGGCCCAACCGGCTTGCACCCCTTGGCCGACGCCCGTACGTCGCCTTCCACCGACCGCAACGATGTGTTGCCCTGTTATCTCACAACCGCAGACGATTACCGACGAGCAGTCTCGCCGAGCCGGTAATTGACAGGGCACATATTCTTGGGATGCAATATCTGTGTCGCGGGCGATGACGGAAGGGTGTCAGACCATACGGGCCACCTGCGACCGCCACGTGCGCCCTAGATGCGTACGGGGGTGGGATCACAAGGACGCCAAACAACAGTGCCCGCCGTCGACAACACGCTCTCCAGGATCGGGAATTGCTCCAGCAGATTAGACTCAACGCCTGCGCTGGCCTTGTACCCGGACCACAACTCATTGCGAAAGGACTCGATCACGTGATCGGTCGCAACTGCGATGCGGGTGGCGCCGCCTCGGATCATCCCCAACAGGGATGACAGCACGCCTCGAACAGTGGCGACCTCCCGGCCGTCTTCATCTCGTGCGGAAGGCAGTGCGTAGTAGTGTCGGAACAGTTCGTAGGTGCCGTCGACGAGATAGACGTCCAATGTGCGACTCCAGCACCACGCTAAACGAGAAGCGTCAGCTCAGGCAACCGGGCTTTGGGAAAGCCAGAAATCGCGGAGGCAACGTGGAGCCCGGACTTGAGACCCCAACCCAAACCTCTACCGTGTCAATTTTGAGGTCAATGAACTAAAACCCTTTCCCCATCTAACTTTTCCGCATATTACTACACCTCAAAACAGCTCAATCGGGCTTGGTTGTGATGGCGAGTTGATGGCGAGTATTTGCTCATGGCTTCGAATCTCTTGTGTCGCGAGAATCAAAGGGCGTCTTTCGATTCCCCGTTAGAGTGTACAGAGATTCCCGTCACCTACGACTACCGAGCTTGCTTTTGGGCCATCTTCCAAGCACAATCTGGCGAGCTGATTTGCATGATTCCTTGAACGACGAGGAGATACCCACTGAATGGGCAGGCGGCGCGAGCCTCGCAAAGAGATCCAGGCGCCCGTGCGCATCTTCGGCACAAACCGCAGTGGCCAAGTCTTCTCCGAGAAAGCGGTTACGGTCAACGTTAGCCAGCAGGGGGCCGAGTTGAGCAGTGTACAAACCGGGCTCAACGTCGACGAGATCATCGGCTTGTCCTATGGCAAGAACCGAGTGCACTTTCGCGTCAAGTGGGTAGGCGAACCCGGCTCACCTAAAGCGGGTCACGTGGGCTTGCTCAACATTTCCCCGGAAAAACCTCTCTGGGATTTCCCACTACCCCCTCCTACACCCGACAATCACCAGCCACGAGTCGCCGAGCAGCGGAAGTGCACTCGGTTCAAGTGCCATAATTCGGTCGAAATTCAGACCCAAGACGGAGCTTCTTTTCGGGCAACGATTGCAGATCTCAGCGTCGGCGGATGTTACGTCGAAATGGCCATGCCATTGCCGCCGGGAACGAAACTGAAAGCGGGTATCTGGATCGGAGAAAGCAAGTGCTGCGCTGATTGCGAGGTTGCCCACAGCACAGCAGGAATCGGAACTGGCCTGATGTTCAAACGGATCTCTGAACCGGATCTCGGGCGAATCCGCCAATTCCTCGGAACCCTCGCGCCCTTCGCAAAAAAGCGGAGTTACGAGGAGTGACCTTTAGGCAAGTAGACCGGGGCTGATCTGACCTCTACCGTGTCAAGGTCCTTTTCAACGGTAGCCGATTGACATTCAACGGCACTGGCAGCCACCTTTGGCGTTGGAAGGAACTATCGGGAGCTGCTATCGGACCCGGATTAGACCAGACGCGAAGAGAGTGGTCCCTGCGGACACAGAGAATTTGAAAACGGCCTCACTGCGCCGTCGTCTTTTTCAGGCCTCTCTTTTCCCTGCCAGTTGGCTATCACCCGAAGGTCTGCTCATGTTGACTTTTTTGGGTATTTATATCCTTGCCTCACATGTACTATCTTGCTACTATTGCTTGCCGTGACAGGGCTGTGCGCCTATGGCGAAACCACACAACAATCAATCCGTTGTCACATACAATCGCTTAAGATCGATGACATCTCGGTAAGGTACGTTCCCCATCTCGCTAATTTTCAGTTGGTCGGAATACACAACACGATAGGCGAACTTGGTGTGATGGATAATACCAGTGGGTCCCGGATATGCGGTACAGGCTACCACTGCGTTCCAAGCTCTAGATTCTGGAGTGACGGTCGACTTCTCGTTGCTTGGATGATTCATGGCTACAGCGAGCCAGTCAATGACCCCATCCTTTCCGGGGAATATTGTTTCCAGACTCTTGGCTGGATCGGTAAGTTCTTTCTCGGCAGCATTGCACACCGCAGCCCAATTAGTCCTTATATTTTCTTGAAGGAAATTAGGCATTGCAACCAGCTTAAACTGCACGCGTCCAATAGTGGCTGGAGAAATGCCATAGTTTCTCAGTTCCAGGTTGAAACTTACGCTCTCCATGTTGTATTCCGTGCTGTCTCCGGCCACGAGAGTCGTTATATTTCTGATGCTGCCTTCCACTGGCGATACCCAAGGACGAGTCTCGGCTTCAAGCGTTTCCTTAGCAGTGTCCCATTGGCGGTAAGAAATGTATCCGTATACGCTGGCAGCGAAAACGGCACACCATGTCGCATTCCGGATCGATTTTTGGACGTCGTAGTGGCGGCCATCATTGGAGGCTCGATTACTTTCCGCTTTATCGTACTTGGTAAGGACATTTTCAAGATGCTCTTCCCAAATCTCATTTTGCTTTTTGCGGCGTTCTTGTGCTGCATGTATGGCTTCGGCAATCTGTTTGTTGCTCTGATGCAATGTCTGTAAGGTATCGAGAATTTGCTTACGAATTATTGCCAATTGGCGGGTAACATATTCCATATGAAGCAACCCGAATACATCGAAGGCCCAGAAGCACTAGAGAACTTTAAACGCGGCATGATAGCACTGTTTAAAGTTCCCAAGAAGGCGATTGGTGAAGGGAGAAAACGGGGCAGAAAACTCACTGCCCCACGCAAGAAGAAACGATCCGACAAGGGCTAGAAAGGCATTGGTGGGAGTGGCGCTTCCCCCGCCCCTGTCTCTTCGTAGCGCGGCGATTCGTCTTTACCCGTGAGTTGGCTATAGGTGAGACGCTTGCCGCCGATCTGGGACATAGCGAGCGCGAAACGTTGCGAGTCGTTCATGTATTTGCGGTTGTTGTAACGGAACATCTGTTCGTCGAGGTAACGGAAAAGATGGAACGGTTCCACCGAAACATAGGTGCCATGCAACCCGCGCTTTACAAGGCTCCAAAAGTTCTCAAGAGTATTCGTGTGCACGCGGCCATTCACGTACTCAACGGCGTGGTCAATCACCTGATGATCATAACCGCTGTCCAGTCCGATATAGGATTTGAGCGCATCCGTATAGAGCGCAGCACCAGCATGTACTTGTTCCCGAACGAGCGGTTGCATATTTTGTTTGCGGCGCTGTGTGACGATCTGCGTGCGAACCTTACCGCCGCGCTCCATGAATCCGACCACTACGGCTTTATCATCATCTATGCGGCCAGTGAGTTTGGCTTTGCGGCTCTTGTGCATGTTCCGCGCTTTCCCGCCGATGAAGGTTTCATCTACCTCGACTTCGCTGTTAGGGCCGCTTCCCAGTTTGCTCCCGAAGAAATCATCTTGGACAGCAAGCCGAAGGCGTTGCAGCATGAACCATGCCGCCTTCTGGGTAATTCCAAGAGCGCGGTGAATCTCCATGCTAGAGATGCCATTCTTACAGTTAACCAGCATCCAAAATCCGATCATCCATTTGTCGAGTCCAAGGGCCGAGTCCTCAAAAACTGTTCCCAGTTTCAACGTGAACTGCTTCTTGCAGACATAGCAGAACCAAATACGGCGCGTCTTGATAAACGAGTGCTTGGCTTTGCCGCAGCGCGGGCAGACCACGTTGCCATCCGGCCAGCGAAGCGACTTAGCAAACTCAAAAGCACGGTCTGCGTCGGAGAAGTAAATGATGGCTTCTTGGAGTGTTTTCGGGGCTTTCATGGATAAACTATATCCCAAATCAACATGTGTGTCAAGGATATATTTGCCCTTTTTTGTCTGCCTTGTACGCGAGCAGCGCCGCCACCGTACCCAGAACGATCGCTCCGATGACTGCGATCGCGGTTCTGGGTCCGGACGGTACGTTCGGAAATGCGGCGTCGAACGCGGTCGACCTCTGCAGCATCGTCCAGCCGACAAACGCCAACGGCGGTATCAGCATCCGCACGAAATCCAGTCGATCCCACGCATGTGCGACCGCCCGAGCGCCCACGTAAAGCAGGACGCTTACAACAATTAGCGCGTAGAATACGACCGTCAGTGTTGGCGCGTCCGTGATGGTCGTGACCGTCTTGCCAGCCGTATTGTTCGTTGTTGTTGTAACAGCAAGCAATGCACCGTGAGCTGCCAAAACTTCGGCGGGTACCAACGACGCGAGCGATACCACCCACATACTCACGCCTGGCGAATTCGTTGAAATGCGCGTTCCTGGTGTTGCCTCTTCACGCTTCCTCGTTAACGCGGCATATGCAAGAGTGCTCATTGGGAATTCTCCTGCCGGAATCCGAAAAATTCGGGCCAAACGCCAAGTATTCGCTCTGCAGTGTCTAAGATTGAAGATTCACTTGCCAGTTTTCTCCGCGGTTTCCGAGACGAACGTCAGCCCTGTGCCACCACTCAAGGTCATGGAGATGTTGTAGTAATCGTGATGATTGGGTATGCGAAACATTACGAGGTCACCTTTCTTGAACAGCTCGTCGGACTTGGCAGGCGGCGGGGCTAGACTCGCGGCCAGATCAAGAGACTTGGGAGCGGCAGCCGCGGGCTTATTTTGCGTCAAATTCCCACTGACCGTGAGGTTCGTCTTTGCCGGTACGAAGACGGCTGCATTTCCCGCTACCAGTTCGGCTTTGTCTCTCTCTTTCGTGCTTGAGGTCCGATCGTTAGGTCCGACTTGCCAATAAGTAAAGGTGTTGGCTGTCGGCACGTCTTTGATCAAAAATGTTCCATTCCAGACGTCCTGGACTGTGCCCTTGCCTCCGGTGGGCGTAGCAGCAGCTTTCAGCTTATCTTTCTGTTCGTATGTGAAAGTGGTCTCACTATCGGCTGGAACTGAGGCTACTTGAAATTGTCCATTGAAGCTGGGATCTGTGCAGTCGGCGATTTGTATCTGTGCGCCGACTGTGAGGCCATGCTTTTTTCGCGTTTGAACCGTGACGGTCCGGCTATCATCACGCGAGATTTTGGAAATATCCATTAGATAGAGGTTCGCGACGCCGGAAATTTCAATCTGCTGGCCTACAAGGAAATAGTGCGGCGAGAAAGTGGTTGCTGTCACGGTGTTTGAGGCGCGCTCTAGAATAATGCGCGGGAAGGCCGGCTCAATGAAAACCGCTATGTAGTTGTCTCCCGATCGCGGCGTCGCAATGAAAAGGTAATAACCCATGGCCAGGGTACCAGCTGCGATGCTCACGCCGAGCTCTTTGCCGTGAACGCTCGAAACGCTGCTGTAGATGGCGGTCAGAATCCCGCCGCCGGCCGTAGCATATGCCGCTGAGATCGCGGCCAAGTCGGCGGTGGCATATTTCGCGCGCGAAAGCACATTGACCTTGGCATAGGGGATCATCATCACATAGGACCGGGGGTGGTCCTCACCGACCTTTGAGCAAGTGGCTCCGGGCTGCCTGTCGTCTGAGAGGTTGACTTTGTTAGAGCAGCCCCAGACGTGATAGTACGCATTCGTGTCGAAGTTGCTTTCCCCCTTCGCATCGAAGGCAAACAGCAGGCAGTCCGATGTCAGGGCAATCTGCCCTTTCCGGCGGGATTGGCTGAGACCGGTCAGGGACATTGGATGCAAAAAGCGGGAATCCTTGTGCATACGCATATCGGGGACGGTGCCGCCGACGTAGTAGGCTGTGGTTCCCGGATAAATCAGATGCCAGTGGGCCAGAGTCTTGCCGTCCTCCCAATTGACCTCCTGCCTACAGAAGTCGGAGGATGTTTGCGAACTGGTACTTGAAGGTTGGGTCTCTTGGCTGAAGGCCGCAAGAGTCAAGGCGAGTAGTACAGAAGGAAAGAAAACAGCAGCAGACAAGAATGTCTTCAAAGGTCACCTCGTCTTTCTGGGTCGAGATTTGCAGGTACCCTCCTTACGTGTTACCGCCCGCTGAATTAGTGAACGGGAGTGTGCTGGGTCTGTTGTCACGAAAACCACCTGCAGGAACCTTGTAGCGGATCGCAGTCCATCCGGGCAAAATGACTGACAACGCTAGAAGAGCTGAAGCGTATAGCCGGAACAAACGGGGCATCTTCGTAGCAGTCCACTTTTGTTAGGCCCGTGCAGAGTTTTGGGGAAGACTCGACTCAGGGGGTGTGCGTAGTTCTTCTCGGATACTGCTCTTCGGAGAGACGAGTACGGGTTGCTTTTACCAGAACATGGCCTCCAATGTCTGTGACCAGCATCACGGTATAACGTGACAATCACGGGGGAGTACTTGGCCAATCAGACAGCCCTAATGGGAATGGCTCCCTATGAAAAGCCGCGTGTGTTGTCACGTCATGAATCGTTCTGATTTTAGTCGCCCAGTCTTGAAGATCACACGGTGTGTTCTGATCCGCTATGAAAATTCTCTCCCTGCGGCGCCTTCATACGTCCCGACGGTTTGCGACGCTCCCGGCAAGAGGTACATTTCGCCAACAATGCCGGTTCCAGACACGTATGGGGTTTTGCTGGCCCGCCCAAGACGTGACCGCCGTCACTGACGTTGCCTCATCCTGAGCGGAGAATCGACTAGTAAAATTCTCTCGCCTTACCGACCGCAGCTGAAAGACATTCAGCGTACTGGCTGTGCGTTTCCTGTTACTTCTGACAGTGTTCGACGAATCGGGCATCGCCTAGCATCATCGCCAAACATCAGGCCTCGGGGTCCTGAATGAGATTGCCGATCCGGTCGTCAATAAGATATTTTGAATGCCGCATCATCTCCTTGTGGGCCAGGGGATACGGCCTGAACCGTCTCCCATTTAGAGTGAAATATGCGTATTCCAGGGTCAAGAATTCGAATCTTGATCATGCCGTTACTTGGTTTACTGTACATCGCTGTCCTGATTCGCAATTTACATGAAAGCGACAAGCGCTCTTTGCATCTTCGTGAAGTAAGTGGTGGAGACTATGTCAGTGTGACTGTCAAAGTCGTGGAAGCGAATCTAAATGGTTCAGAAATCAGGATGCAGATACGGCTTCGGCCTGTTGGGAGCCTAACGAAAGACGGAGCCACTCCGGCACGCAATTTGAAGTTGTTTCTCAACGCTTCGCACGGGTCTCAGGAAATCGATTTTCCCACTGGGCACCCTATGAATCCTATCGATGCGGAATTTTCTCTTGACGGAGATGCGAACCGATACCCTTTTGATCGTCATCAGACGACCGTGTGGTTCCTGCTGACTACGCCCAGTCGCCATGAACGGCCACCCACTCTGGCTAGTCCAGCCCTGACAGCGCCCCCGATCTCCGATCTCGCGGTCGTCACCGGGGCATTGGAGCAAGATGATGTACCAATTTCTATTGATCTCGTGGCGTCCATTCCAGGGATCAAGTTCAGTGGGACGATTTCAAGGACTCAGAGTCGGGATGTCACGGGAATCGATCTGTACATGAAGAGGGCCGACAATGTGGTGGCGGTTACGATCGTTGTAATGCTCATCATGATGTGCTTGGCGGTGAGCCTGCTAGCCATGGTCCTGCGAGCAACGGCAATTGAGGGGCAATCTACTTTGTTGCCGCTCTCATTGTCGGTGTCGCTTATTTTTGGCTTGCCCGCGCTGCGCAACAACTTGGAGCCCAGTGTGCCCCCGGTGGGAGTGTTCGGCGATTACGTCTCCTTCATATGGGCGGAACTTATTGTCGCTGTCGCCACCGTCGTCGTCGTGTGGACCTGGATTGTTAAGTCCGGAGACCGCAATTAGAAGTTAGCACTCCGGATGGGATTGTCCGTCATAAGAGTGAATTGGTCTCGCAAGTCGGTCGTTGACTTGACTTCAATCAGACGCCAGCGACCGTCCTGACGCCGATGCAGAACGTCCACTTTCACCAGCACGTTTTGGTGTTCGAACACTGCCTCGAAGATCGCCGGGACTTTAGGGTTGGCGACTAGCTCGCGAGTTGCGCGGATCGCCTGATCGAAGCTGTGTTCGCAGACCCCCACTCCTCCGGTGAAGAGCCTGCGGGCGAGCATGCCGACATCGTGTCCTTGCTGCATGATCGCCTCTGCGGATGCGTCCGGCTGCGCTGCGAGTTCCGGCTCGTGAACCTACCAGTAGAGGCGTTTGAGGCACTGCACGCCCGCAACTAACTTTGATTTGCTGATCCTCACCGGAGTGCTTCCTCCTGCCACTGGCGCACCATTGCCCGAAACTCCCCGCATCGCCTGTACCAAGTTCGACTGTTCTGCATCCTCGTGCCAGTCGGCTGCGACGCTGAACGTTTGGAAGCTGTTCGCGACATCCGCCTCTGAGTGAGCCTCAGCCTCGTGAATGTCGAACGTCACAGCGACATTGCTGCTGATGACCTTGCCATCGCTGTCGATCTTCAGAGTGGTCGCCACGCAAGTGTCGAACATTTCCATTGATGCCTCCCCAGATTCGATCCGCCTTGATCAGCACGAACAGCATGATGCGTCGCTTCCATTTCAGGGCATTCTTCCGTCCGCGCCGAAGCTCCGATGCCCACTGTCGATCTCCGAACTCGTACCTCACCTTGCGAATCCAATCCTGCATCTCCGGGTCATCGTCTTCTTCGTTGACGGCATCGTCGTAGCAATAGTGACAAAGCCCCATCTTGTTGAGACTTGCCGCGCTCACCGTCTCATGGCAGGCCCTGCATCTATCACGACCCGCGCATGCCCATTTAATAAGTCGCCAACCGAGCAGGAGTATCACAGGAAGAAATGCCGCTATCCCCATACCCGCGAACCATGAACGCCACTGCGCGGCGTTGACCGCGATGTCCGAACTCTCACGCGGAATTGAAAAAAGATAGAAGAGAAAAAGAGCCTCCGCGCTCAGCCATGCGAAGAATCCCACGAACATCAGACCAAAACCCTTGAAGTGGTTGGCTTCAAAGATACGCCCGTCCTCGTGGGCGCGATAAGCGTCTGGGACGACGCCTACCAGCATGAGCCAAAATGCCGATGCAAACGGCCCCAGAGTTAAGTACCCCAAAGCAAGCACGGAGAAATCGGAGTTCGGATCAACCGCGATGAGGACAAACGGAACCGCCGCATAGAGCAGCGGAGCGAGGAACAGAAACAGCAGCGCGAGCATGCAACGGAAACGAATCTAATCGGCGCGGTCAAGAGGTGCAGGTCGCCCGCGATCTGGTTGACGTTCGCTTGTGTCCGACTATCCAAAGTTGCCTCCCCCTCGTTAGAAAACGTTATGTGCTTGGGGGAGGCACGTCGTTAGTCGGGACGAATGGCAGCGGACTTAGTGAACGGCGTTCGCCAAGTCCTGCAATCCCGCCGACTCGGCAGCGAACTTTGCTGGCTTGCCATTCGATCCGCGTCCGACTATCGCTCTGATCTGCGCATCAATCTCGCGATGCTGATTCCCAAGTCGGTCGTGGATTTTCGCTTCCGCCAGCCAAGCGTTCTCATGCCAAGTGCGTGCCTTCTGCTGCTGCTCACGCAGCGAAGCGACACTCTCGGCTATCTCTCGGAATCGGGTACAGAATTTGCCGCCGATCACGTACTCGAAGAGTTCCTGTGACTTCTCGTCATGGAACTTCCCGCTCAAGCGCAACTTTGCAAGCTCGATGACGCCATCGCGGATCACCGTTGCCAGAGCTACCGCTACGCGCTTCTCGACCACCGGGACTTCTTTGACCACGCAGAACCCCTTGTGCTTCGACGGGAACACACGGCTCACGATCATCACATGCGGAGTCTCGTACTGCGTCTGGTACTTCTTTGCCTGAGCAATGAATCCGTGCTGCCAACTCAAGGTGTTTTTGCTCTCGTAGACGATCCGACCCGCGATTTTCGCTCCGTCCATGACGTGATGGACTATGTCCGCACCCTTCACGCCGCGACCGATGCGCTCGATCTTGTCGTCGGGAAAGGCGTGAAGAAGCTCGGTGAAAAGGTCTAGCTCTGCTTCCGCCCCAAGCTGCTCTCCGGTCTGCTTTTCTAGCTTCCGGGAGAGGTCGTCCAATTTTCCTTGAGTCTTTGCTAGTTCCGTCTCGTAGCGAATCTTGTCACGTTCGCGCTCGGCTTGCAGTTTGCCTAGCTTAGCTTCGTTTTCGCGAGTGGCGAGACGAAGCGTCGCAGCCATCTCTTTCTCCACCCGACTTTCGACCTCTTTGCGAGCTTTGTCTGTCTCTTTTTCCACCAGACCCTCGGCGTCTTTCGCCTGCTTTTCGGCATCCGCCAGTTGTTTCTTGACGCCCCGTTCTGCTTCTCGCTTCGCGGTTTCTGCTTCGGCAGCAATGCGATCCGCGAAGTCCTTTTGCATCCGCTTCACTTCTCGATCCCTGTCCTGTTCGGCGCGGTCGGCACGTTCTTTTCGCTTGGCGAAGTTCTCGCTGGAACTGCCGTTCCGCCCGTTGTCTCGCGATCTCGCGCTCGGCGACCAACTGCGCCTCGAATTCTTCCTTCAGCTTCTTTTTCTCTTCAGTAATCGCTGGGGATGTTAGCTTCTGAATTCGCGACTGGAGTTCCTTCTCATCAATCGCCTCCGGCAACGGCTGGCGGCACAACGGGCATTGACCGAGCATGTTCAAATCCTCCTGTTTCGTATGGCGTGCATACGGGGAAGAAATACGCAACTTTATGCTAGGACGCGGCTGAACTGTGAGTATGTGAGTAGCATCACAATCCATTGCCCCACCTCAACCACAGTCGGCATCTTCCTTCTTCTTGCGGCACTTCTTCGAGTGCCGTGGGTAAACTGTCACAACCGCCATAGCTAAACTTCCCTCTACGGCTTAAATACTGACCGGAGTTGCAAAACCTGCGAAACAGGTCGGCAGTACAAAAGCAGTACAAAATCTTGGGATTCAACGTAAGCGGTTGGAAAATCAGGTCAAAAGAATGGCTCCTCAGGTAGGACTCGAAACTGCCTGTAAACGTTAAACAAAGAACTTAGTGGGCACGGCTGGCAAATCTTAGTCCTTCTAAGTACATGATAAACAAGGAAGTGATTTCTGGAATCACTTTAGCGATTTCTGGAATCAGTTCGGCGTTGCGGTAGTTTCATGCCTACATCCGAAGAGGTGGACGTAAGTTAACCCTCCCGCAACCCGATCCGGTCCCAAGTTGTTCTCAAAGAGGGTAACTCCAGGCAAGCCAGAGTTACCCCTCAACTCCCATTCTCGGAGTACAACGGTTGTCGGACACCCAGCGGCGTTTCCCGATCGGGGTTTGCAACTTGCTCTGGCTACTCCTGCCATAAGGCATAGCCGGAACTCGGTTGCCCTCTGCGCACCGTAACAGAGCATTAGTCCGTGACAAAGACTATATCCACCATGTAAAATAACGTGCGCTCGTTTTGTAGGTACGTGCATTGTCCGGAACACAAGATTCCGGCGGTGCGACGAGCCCTCACAGCCCTTGCTGAAAACCGCAGGTTCCACGGATGCGGTTTTCTGCAAGGGCCAGTGAAGATGCGCGCGGCCGTTCATTGCAGCGTAAACCCCGGAGGTTGTTTTATCCCCAATGGGGTACTTATTCTATGCTGGTCGTGTTTCAGGTTCCGCTGGCCGATCTGCGGGCATTTCGCTCGCAGGGCTCACGGCGAGAGCGTCCGCCATTGGCCCACCCCAGACACTGGGGTCGAGTTTGTTCGCTTTTTCGGCCCGGTATGCGAGCGGGGTAGGGGCAAGCGCAAGCCTCTGGCGTGGGCCGATGAGCAGTTCTTCGTAGACGCCAGCCGGGCGCTCCAGCTGAGGCCGTTCAAGGACAAACGCGGAAAATGGAGTTGTGCCTTTCGTCGGCTGTTCTCCGACGGCGGCGCGGTGGTGCGTTTCGAGGTGGGCTTCCACATCCCGCCAGCTGGAAAGGCGGCGCAGACGCCGATACTGGACACGCTGGCAACGCTGCTGAAGACACAATGCAAACTGCGCGGCGAGGAAAAAGAAGGCGACCTCGTGCTCATCGGCAAGCGACTCGCACGCCTATACGCCCGGGCGACGGCGCCGAAGGGCACACGGCTGCAAGGCGGCGAGGTGGCTGTCGGACAACCGACCGTACTCGTCCAGTTCGAGGATGGCGAGGGTGTCGCGATGCCTAGGTCATTAGACTTCAACAGCCTTCGCTTGGCGTTTATGAAGTCGGCGTATGGCGGCATAACTATGAACCTGTGGTTTACCAACGCGAGCGTCGGGGATGATCCGCGCAACACCCGGACGGTATTGCTTCGGCTAAGCGCAGAACACCAATGCTTGAAGTACGTTCTCCGCGACATTACAGACGGCAACGTGAAGCTGGACGAAAGGGGCCCGCGCACCGAGAGCCTGCAGAGATATCTGGCGAACGCGGACCGAACGCTGAGCAAATCCACCCGTTTTGGAGTGGATCAAACCGACCTCATTCGCCTCACGCAGACATACGAAACCCTGTGCGGGGGCGCAGAACTGTCGATGCTGCGAGATCAGTTAACCCAGATCCGGCCGCAGCTACGGACCAGGGTATTGGCGCTGGTGGATGCCTCCAATGTGCAGCAGCCGCCCGCACTGCGGATCGGGCCGGAGTTCCAGTGGCGCGGAGGCTTTTCGGAAACCGAGTACGATACCTTCTTCGCGAGTGGGCGGCCGCCGATAGACGTGGCGTGGCTGACGGACGTGACCAATCGTTTGTGCCCGGCGGTATGCCTGATCGACCTGCCAAAGATCGGACGCAAGGCGACGGGGTATCTGGTGGCGAAGGATCTGATACTGACCAACTGGCACGTCGTGGAAGAGTTCCCCGGCGACGACAGGGACGCTAATCTCGCCGGAATGGAGCTGTACTTCACCCGCAGTACAGACCCCCAGCGCATGTTCAAGCTAACGACGGGTGGCCCGGGCCCGGCGCTAGTGAAGGGCAGCCCCAAGGAGGAGCTAGATTATGTGTTGCTGCGCGTGAGCGGCGAAGTGGCCGCAGCTTTGAGCATTACACCCTTCGACTGCTATGCGAATTTGTAGCCCGTGGCCCGGCAAGGTATTCACATCATCCAGCACCCGGGCGGCGGCCCGCTGAAGATCTCCGTGGATGAGGATGGTGTCACGGGGGTATACCCCGATGAGGGTAAGGTGCAGTACATTTCCAAGGCGCAGAATGGATCGAGCGGATCGCCGTGCATCAACGGCAACAAGCAGCTGATCGCGATCCACCATGCCGAGGTGCAGAGCTCGTTCGGATCCACCCGCGAGGGCGTGATGCTGAGCAAGATCTATGTCGATATTTCGCAGTTTATAAATTAGATGAGGCCGCTGTTCGGCCTGCGAACATGGTTTCGAGGAGGAAAAAAGCATGAGCCGGAGAATCAACACCATCACCCTGCAAGCTGCCAACGCCAGTGGTGGCGTCAAAGGCGACAGTTATAGCGATCGCATTGTGAAGTTCATCCCTGGCGACGTGGTGGCGGGATGGCTGGCGATCACTTCCGCAATCAAATCCGCGGCCCAGCCCCCGAGCGAGCGAACGCTGTGGATCATCTTCTCGGTCGGGTTACTTTTTGCCGCGGCGTGGACTTGGCGCCGGACCTCGGAGGAGGGCAAGAAGCCGGCCTATATTCAGATAGCGGTCTCGACAGTTGCGTTTGGTGTCTGGGCGTATGCCACCGGAGGCACACTGCCGCAATGGCCGGGAACGCTATACCAACCTCTGACGGCGACACTGATGTTGGTTGGGTTTTCGCTGCTGAGCGGGCTGGTGACAAAGACTTAAAGACTTAACGGTCGGCCAGGCTCCGGCTTGGCTCGCAAATCGGCCAGCGTGCGGAAACGGTCATCTTCGTCGGGTGACGGTTACATCTTTCAACCGGGCTTTTCTCCAAATGAACAATGAGGAGAGACTTATGAAGACTCTTCACAAATGCCTTCGAATTGCGGTCATACTCGGCACCTCAGGTGATCTTGCTGTCGCCCAAGGCAAGAAACACCGCGCCGGCTAGTAACGCCACACGGCCTGCGCACGCCAGCCGCATCGTCAAGTGCCGCGATCGAATCACTTTCATCGCGGAGACCCCGTTACAATTTTGCGTCGGCAACAATCGCTTCAAGCAACACACCCTCCCTAACTGATCCAAATGCTGTCGCTTTTTCTGCGCGGTGAATCGCAACTAGATTCCAGTCTCCATCAAAACATGGCGCTCCGCTCGACCCTCCAGAAGTAGCAGTAACGTACTTGATCTTTCCACTCTTTTTGTCGGTAGACACCACGCCATTCTGACTAAGAGCCAGTTTCATCGATTCGCCGGATGGGTGCTGGAGTATGTGAAGCGGAGACCCTGGGGCGTAATCTTTGAGGCGTGACAATTCCACTCCGCCTTGGTGCGAGTGCGCCAATCGCAACACCGCATAATCAAGGGCGTTGGTCGGACTCGACGCAACGACCGCCTTAGCATGTAAAGCATCCTTGATTCCTGGTCCGTCGCTGGTGAATCCCAGTTGGACCACTGCCTCAGAGGCTGACAGGCCGACCCCAGCGTCCTCGGCAATCACATGGTAGTTAGTGACAAGCAGATCGTTTTGAAGTAGTACGCCGCTGCCAAAACGTCCAGCCCGCGGGAAAGAAATCATGCAAACGGCGAGGGAACGTGTCAGCGCCTTCTTCAGTACCCCAATGTCAAGGAAACCACTTTCCTTTCTTAAGAATGATTGGAGTTCCCATTCAGACCTTGAATCGGAGCAGGCCGGTGTATCCGGGGCGATTGGTACATTGTAAGCGGGGATAGGCACTCGAAATTCCGCGGCCATCAGTTCGATAGGTCCACGACGGCCTGGAAGTTGCAGCAGCGCGGATAAAAGCAATCGTCGTTGCTCTATGCCGACCTCGCCGAGGATGGCTGTGACCAGTCTTTCGACCATCGGAGTGTTTGGGTCATCCGATACTCGGTCGGTGTCCAACGCCCATCGCAATAGTCGTCGTATTGCCACGTCCGCTGACCCCGTCGCGCAGCGCAAAGCGGCGATTCGTACTTCTCTTGGCAGGCGCGCGCGTTCGATTAAATCATGAATAAATTCATTGCTGTCGGGTCTTTCGAAGGCAAGTTCAAACAGGACAGTCTCCAAAATGTCGACCGCTCGATTAGACAAAGGTGCCGCCCCAGTCGGGACTTCCGACTCCGGCTCAATCGACGCCGACTCCGTAATGGATGAACGATCGGCGGTAACGCCGGTTAATAGTGCATGCGTAATAACCTGGACCCGTGCTCCCTCAACCAGCTGAATCCACACCCTGAGAGCCGATTCCGAGAAATCGCCTTGCAGTTGGCCGCGGTTCAACGTCGACGAGACGAACGCTTCCGCATGTGTGACCTTAATTGGTACGCACACGCATACCCTACTGTTATCCCAACCAAATGCTGTTCTGTGCAAGCGGCGGCTAGCTCTTAACGCCATCTCGCTTGCGTCCCCTGCTCCTGCCTCGTGATAGAGAAGGCCGGCTGCCTCGACATCGACTGATATTTCTATCTCGGGCTCTTCCGCCGGACGTAAGGAACGCCACATCGCAGACATGATCCTCTTCACATCAGCGATGTTATTACTCTGTTGAAGGGCCCTTCGGCACGAATCCAACATCAACACGTCGGCTATACCCGGAACGTTAGATCCATTCATTTGTATTCGTATAACCTGCTGAGACGTGAGCGGAGGACTGCACTGACGTATCACGTTGTATACTGCTTTTGCATGATCATGCACTACCTGATTACGAAACACATAGGAATTGTTATCGACGCGGACGACCCCAAGAAGCTGGAAAATTGGGACGTCAACAACCGCTTCTCGGATAGCAACCGGTGATTTGCTTTCGAGAAGTTCCCTGACGACATCAAACAGATAGGGCTCGCTCCAAATATGGATGGCGATCATTCGGAGGATACTATGGCCACTTAAGACGCTTTGTCTGATTCGAGCCTTGACTACAGCCGGTTTCGTTCTCCTCTTTGATTTGGTAATACTCTGGATGTGGTCGGTAATGCCCGTGAGAAACGCTGGATCAGGGCCACAATATTCAGCCAACCACTCGAGCATATCTGCGGAGAGCTTTCTTCCTCTCGGTATCTGATCAAGAATGGCCGATACCCGCTCTGAGATAGGATTAGGAGGCATGGTCTCAGTGCTAAAGTAAGCAAATGCCGAATCAGTTTCCCGTTTCAGACTGAAAATACTGAGAACACCCGCTACGATGACGCCCAGCTTTTTCAGGTTGGAGTCAACATCCAACTTTTCGTACAACGACCTGATCTGTCGTGATATGCATCGGGAAAAAAAGTGCGGCACGCTGTCGAAGTGATCGATGAAAATGATCACCCGCGCGTCGCTCGCCGCGCAGACCTCTTGGAGCATATCTGCCAGCAACATGCCGTTCCGAGCAGAAAGCGAACCGTAGCGACTATAGTCGATCGAGTGCAGAACATTGATCAAGTTTGCGTTCAATTGGTCCTGCATCTCTTCTTCAGAAGCCAACGCGACACTTCGCAAGTCGAGGAAACAAGGAGTAACATTCGTCTTGGCACGCTGCGTCTTCAGTTTGCGACAGACAGATAGCATCAGAGGAGTCTTGCCGCATCCCGGGGGCCCGAGAACAGCTATGTAGGGCGGTCTCAAACCACCGTTACATTTCGCCAATATTCGCATGGCTACTTGATTCACGGCTGTTTCTCTGGGTCCGTTCTTATCACTTCAGACCAGGTCGTCAAAGGACCGAGCTCGTCCAGTGATTTTTCGATCATGAACGTCAAGTTAGAGTTCTGGCAGTACCGTGCCAGCTGTGGAATGGCAAACCTGTACCTGCTCCCGCCTCTCTGCTGCACAAGCACTCCGCAAAGGAGGAGATGGTCGGTCACGGTATAGAGATCCACAAGATTGAGTTCCTTCCCCACTCTTTTGAGGCACGCGTTGATATCCGGCATCGTAAACTCAAGACTGTCGAACGTGGTGCCAGACTCTATACCCATCTGCATAAGGAGATACGATGCCAGCCTTTCCGCCGAATTGGCATTGGCCATAAACGCCCCAAACACCTTTTCGCGAAACTCATTGGACTGAAACACTTGTGTCAACATTTCGGTAGGATTATTGATAGCTTCCCCTTCGTCCGCGAGGCTTACAATTTTGGTGCAACACATTTGTACCAGTTCGGGATGACCGGTAGTTTCCGTGTAGATTGCCTCTGTGACCGCCGTTCCACGAACATCGATTCCCAGGTTTTGCAGCGGAATTTCTATCATGTCCCGCGTTTCCTGCAGATTTAGTCGTTGCAGCTGTTCGGAAATCGTGAAGCCATATAGCGGAGCGTCTACGTCTGTCATTGCCTGTCTGGTCCTTCTGAACCCGGCGCCGTAGAATCTCGTGTTCTCAGTCCTATAAAACACCTCTCTGAACAGTTCCATAAGGCGATGGCCGTTCGATCGGTCAAATTCCAAGATTTTGTCGAGCTCATCAATGAAGACGACTACTAAACCCTGTTTTGACAGCCTCAACACTGTAGAACGAAATATCTCGCTGAGAGTCTCGATAGTCGCGTGGCGCTCGAAATTTCCTGACGGGTCCAGGTCTTTTAAGAGTCTTACTAAAACGTCGTCCATGGTATTACAGGTTGCTCCATAGAGGTCTGCCATTAGCACAGGAGCCTTGGACAAAGTCAGCCGATGCTTTATTTCTTGTAAAACCGACGTCTTCCCGATTCGGCGGTTACCAACAAAAATGAAGTTGTCCTGAACCGCAAATACCTTCTTGAGCGTTTGCGCCCGTCCAAAGAACGATCCAGCAGTTGCTGGAATGGTCGCGTGATATGGCGACAAGCTTTGTCGGCCCAAGGAGGACACAAGAGCTGAGGCCACGATGTTGCTTAATTCAGATGCGTCCTCTCGCTCGTATGCTTGCTGAAAATCGCCTCGTGATAATACTGCTATTCTCGCTTTCGTCAATTCTCGTCGAGTACTGCTCTTGAGCGCTTGGAGCGTTCCGCCAAAGACAACAACACAACCGGACGCAAGTGGTGACAAATCGCTTAAAGATTGGAGCAGTTCATAGAGTTCAGCTAGTGTTACATGAGGACGTGTCGATAGTCGCTTTGAGATGACGAATGGCGTGCTGTCCGGACTTACCTTGAGTTTGAGTGGTGTTAAGTTGAGATAATGGATTTCAAAGCCGTCGCTAGGCACGATCCGTCGCCGGTCGAACCCGCATTCCATGACCAGCATTTGGATGAGCGCAGTCGGAGGTATTATCTCTGCGGCCATTTATCACCGAGACACAATTTCCAGGAGCCGATGGCGTGTCAATATTCTTAGGGCGGCCGTCAGCAAGTCGCTGTCTATATTCGTGAGTTTTGCAAGAGATATCGGATCTAGTGCTGCCGGTAGGTTAGGCACCCTAGCGTAGACATATGCAAGAAGCTTCGAAGTCGCCGGTTCTCCAATTGTGTAGGTGCACATCCGATCAGCCCCAAATCGCCTCCGAACCTTTAGAGCCTCGGTACAAACCTCCGCAGACACAAACGTTCGTCGTATCTTGACCGGTGGTTCAAGCGCACAGCAAGAAGAGCTTGCGTCGGTAATTGACTCTCTCCATTCGCGGGACACGAACTTATCATTGCCGTTCTCGAGGATAAGTCTGTCATCGATCTCTACAGTAGGAAGGCGCGTTACAAAATCCTCGTGCACATCCGCTACCAGTGTTCCGCCATATCCCGAATTGCCTCCGATTGCTATATGAGCGGTTCCCACACATTTTTCATCCATTAATGGCTTACCCACAAGGTGATCTATTGCGGGGTTTACGCCTATGCCGAATTCGGCCAAACAAAGGGCCTTCGGCGAAACTCTCGACTGCAACATAGCGATGAATCGCCGGAATGCAGGTAGAATGTCCTCTGTCCCCTCAATATTGACTAAACGACCTCCCGCAAACGTGAGGACAATGTTGGAAGTTCCGGATAGCACATGATCCTTGAAAGACCCATTCAATACATATTTACCTTCAGCCGTTCCCTCAACGGGGGCTATAAACGTTTCGGCGCCTGGGACGTTTCCCCATGTTCCACGTGGAATTAGTCCTGTACTTACAACCGGCAACCGATCTATCCCCCCGATGGAAAAACGTAATTCATTTTCTTGTACGGAGTTGCCCAGATCATCGAAGCAGTAACTCTTGATCAGTGCTGTTTGGCCAATAGCCATAGCAAAAGCAAGGTCGTCACATCGTCGCGCAATGGTTCCATAGTCCACATCCACTGCATGCTCGAAAAACTCCGGCCGCACGCCCGGCATATGTGCCAACCTCTTGTCGGCAGCAGCCCCGGCCTTTATCAGCGCTCCCCTATATGGTGTACCGGCCGCATGATCGCTTAGAACCGTCACAATTGCCATAGCATCGGAAAGCGCCGTAAGGTCATCCAGAGAGAGCTCTTCTCCTTTACCGAACCGTGCCTGCGCTCCAGTTTCGACACGGCGACTCAGCATGACCAGTCCGAGTTTTTCCGCTGCACTATGCATAACGTCGAAAACATCGTCTGAAGTTTCGTCATAAAACAGGGCGAATGTATCTCCAATCTCTAGGGACACGCACTTCAGCAGGAGCGCAATAGCGCCATTGAGCACAGCGCTTTGACTATCTGTCGCCATGTTATATAGAGACCTCGTATTCAGAAGCTTACGCTGACGACGGATCGGGGCCGTATCGGGGAAGGCACCAAGCGTATGTCGGAGACGAGGTGGCTGTCAAGGGTTTTCGGCCCGGCCGTTTGAAGAGAGAATCGCAAGAGGTCTCTATCGTTCATTAGGTTAGAGTTCTCTTTACTTCGGACTAAGCGTCGGGGTCGCAGCGACAAGCAAATCCGTTTTATCCGAGGAGCCCTTTGACGATCCAAGCCAAAAGTTCACGACTTGCGTGAAAGCCGCACCCAAAGCCCCGAGCAACGTGAATAAGACATTCTGAAGACTGTTCGGATTTGCACTTGTTCCAGCCGGCGAAACAGTTACCGCTGGTGAAACTTTGGCTGGTGCAGTTCCTGGAGCCGGTTCAGCGCTTCCTGCCGCTGCAGTTGCGGCGGGCGCAGCGACACCGCCGGCTGGATTGACGGCCATGAGTGGTGTGAGGGGGTGGTGCTCGTCCCATAACAAGATGCTCAGCATGCTGAAAAACCCGGCTATTATCGCGAAAGATACGACAGGCGCCACCCACATCGACTCTCTGACCGGCCTCGCTGCGACTGCGGCCGTGCTGGTACCGGAGCGGGTGCTACCCCTGACCGTGGAGCAGTAGCTACTCTTCCGGCAACTGAAGTTTCCAATTCGCCATCCGTCATTGACCCCTCCTAATTTCTGTCTGATCAAGGTTCGTATCAAAACTACTGGGGAATGGCCCTCGAACCGCTGTACTGTTCACGTTATCGTAATATCGGCTACGGCGACATCCAACTTAGGCTTCATTTCTGATAAATATTTAGGTAACCTCCCCTTCGAGGCCAATCGACGAGATCTGCGAATCAATTCCCCCCTCGCTCTGTTAAACGCGGGCGTATCCTAAGCGATCAGTGCGAAACCGAGTGCAGTGTTGACTGCTGTTTTGACCACATCAAGCGCAGCGTTTATTGCCTCCTCTACAGCCAGTAAAGCAAGCCCTTGAAGGGTAAGAAGCACATTTCGCGAAGCGCTGGTTTGCATATCCAGTAGTAGGCCGGCTTGCTGCTGGTTAATTTGACCAGAAGCAACCTGCTCTCCTATGGAGACTATTGTCTGTGCAATCTTAGTGAACTCAGTCTTCGCAAATGATTCCGCATCTTGGGCGTCCTTTTTCAAGATTGGCAGGGCAGCACTTAGCATTTGGGTGGCCAGCGTTCCTACGTCGAGTGCCATACTGGTTTCTCTCCTTCAGAGCGAAAGGTGTCATTTGCCTGTTTTTGTGATAGCGGGTGGAGCGCCCTGCCCGCGTTTCAGTGCGAGCTCAAGTTTCAAAATGCTTTCTACCGAGACTGCAATCGCCGATTCAGCATCCGTCGCAATGGCACTTGGAAACGGACGTGCCGAGGACTTGTCGAGCTGCTGCAATTTGTCAAACTGCGATTTCAGATTGGCTAACTGCTCTACGATGAGCGGATATTTCGGTAACGACGCAGCTCGGCTTTTCAATACTGCGAGACGTGCATTTATGTCATCGTAGAATGCCTGGTCATAGGGGGTGCTGGGAGTCGACTGCAGTTTGGCTAAATACAACTCTGCCTTCTGCTGCACATCGGTGACGCCTTTGTCGATAGTGTCGTCGTAATCACCGATCACCCTTACTGCGCAGCCTGCCAGCAATAACGCTGCGAGGACAAAACTTGACATCCAAGCAACGATTGAAGTTCGCTTGTCTAACTTCCCGTAGGTAGTCTGAATCATCCTCATTGCATTCTTCTCTCTATCTGAAGTTGACCTGAATGCTTCGCCAACCCTCGGTCGGGGGAATCCAACGAACCACGAGCCCGATTTAACCGCCTGCGGGCGCTTTTTCATCTCTGATAGTTGGCTCTCTCACTGGTTTCAGCGGTATCGGTTCCCTTGCACAACTGCGACCTCTTTTTCGAGGTGCTGCACTGTGCGCGAAACACTGGATCACCGCCGTTGGCTCGGGTGTGAAGAAAAACCCACTCATCTTCCTCACGGTCGCGGTAATACTCAATCCACCGGCGTGGCATTCTTGCCATGAACCCGTTGGCACAATCACACATCGCCGCGCGGGGTTGGTCTCACCTGATAGAACGAGAATACTCGCCAGTTCCCTTCACGCTTGAATACGGAGGTTCTTGAGGCCACTCCGTACCGCGGCACCTCGACGGCGAAAGAGCGGAGGCATACTCGCCTGCACGTGGAGCAGCATAAGGAGAGGGGAAGGCGAGCACTGCGACGTTTGGACTTTGGTCAGGCATAAGGCATCGAATTCTCTGCCGCGACATCGCTCCCGGCATGAAATCAGCATCATCGCGTGTCCAGGTAGCGTTCTCGGTGAGCATTCTGGTCGGCACCGCAGTCACCTATCTCATTCCTTGTATGGTTTCACCTACTGACTCGGAATGTATCGTCGTCGATCCCTCACAGACCCCGGTGCGGAACCCGTTGGATCACCGTAGCGAACGGTTCGGAGGATAGTTTCCGTGTTACCCACTGACTCGGGAGGAATCCGGCGACCGGTGGGGGACTTCCCAGAAGCGGACCTCTGGCTCGCGTCGTGGCCGTTCATAGTCTCATATGTACGGTTAGCGCTTCATAAAGTGTTCTTGAGCACCGGAAAAATCTAATAACAAAATGAAACGATTAGGGTCCAATCAGCACTACCAATACAAGGCCTCTAGAGAATCACCTGCAAATGATTCGGAGCGGTATGAATGAGAAGGCTTAGACGCACGTAGGTAGGCTTCAAGCAAGCTGACGAGAACAAAGGGCCGAGCCAACAATGCTTGTGTCCGTGACTACGGGGTAGCCTTCCTATAGCTCGTTCGTTTCGCTCGGGATCCAAGCGAAGGAGCCTAAGCAAAATGAATCACGCAACTTGGCTAAGATTGCCCAACCTTGCTGACCAGTTGCTGGAAACCCGGACCTGGTTTTTTCGAATCGTTCTATACTCAACAGTGTTTCTTTTAGTCGGATTCGTTCCCTGCCGGGCACAAACAACAACAATCGATTTCGATCCGCCGCAATTCCCGGCAGGCGAGCAGTTGCAGACTGTGGGCATTGTTACCTTCCCAGATAGTCCGGTGGTATTTGCACCGAATAACACAACAACGTTCACGCCGCCCAATGCACTTCGTTCGTCCGGGACGTGCAGCGATTCCACGTGTTCAAGTGGCGCATACATGATGCGTATGTACTTCGGGCAGTTGTTGAATGCGCTTTCCCTAAGAGCGGGAAATTTCGGAACGTCTACACTTTGCATTCCAGAAAACGCCACATGTCCCGTCGCCGCGCGATTAGAGGGATTCGATGTCAACGGAAACAGAGTGGCTGACAGCGGAGACGTCCAAGTGGGCGACGCTTCGCACGGCTCCATTACGACCGAGCTTGCCGTGGCCGACCCTTCGGGGAGCATTGCTTATGCCATCCTGTTCATGGGCAAGGGGACAGCTCATTCCGACTATGGCAACCCTGTTCCCGCGCAGATTGACCATCTAAGCTTTACAAGTACTGGTGTAACTACGGTGAATGGAAATACGCCGCCGTCGATTGCGATTGCAACGCCGACGCCCCAGCAATCCTTTGCTTATCCATTCCAGGTGACATTTTCTGGGAGCGTCAGCGCCCCTGCCGGGCTACGTGCTTTCTGCACAGCTCTCAACAACACTGTCATCCCACCATCTAGTCAATGCAATCAGACCGGTTTGCTCGATCTTAGCGGCAATTTCACCATTGCGATTAATCCCGCGGACCTGGCACCGGGGACAAACACCTTATCAGCTTTTGTTTACGACATCGCCAACCGGTCTGCTGCAGCTACGGTGACGCTCTCCTTGCAGACACCGCCGGTTCCATCCATTGTGATTTTTGAACCGACGGCCGAGTATTGTTTAGGAGGTCTTGTCCAGTCAGGCGTGTGTTCGCTCAACTCGGCGTCTAATGTCAAGATGACGGGAGGTGGAACCATCCCCGGAGGCTTGCTCGCTTTTTGCACTGGAGCCAATGAGCCAACGCCGCCGCCGCCAGCGCTATGCAATCAAACAAGCCAATTTTTTCTTAACGTACCGGTTCCGGCCGCCATGGTTATGCCTGGCTTGAACACGCTGGATGCCTATGCCTATGACCGCTGGGGGCAACTCGCTCAGGCTCACGTGAGTGTGGTGCTGCCTGCAGATCCGCAGATTGTCGCCATGGAGGTGACACAAGGAATACAAACAACGGCGATTCCCCTGAATACGCCGGGCACGCCAGTACCGTACAACGGCGTAAAACTGTTTGCCGGCGGAAAAACGATTGTCAGAGTTTTTGCCAACACCACGGCCGGCACCCTGCCAGATGTTGATGTCTTACTGCTGGGGACGTGGGATGAATTTGATACCGGCGTCCAAAACCAACTCCTCGGCCTCTTGTTCGCTGACAACGGGACACTGACCCTGACCGCCGGTGGCACAAGTGTATCTGATGCGCAACGCGCTGATCCCAATGGCGCCTTTGTGTTTACCTTACCTCCCGACTGGGTCACTGGACAAGGCGGCTCGATTACTCTTTATGCGGTAGTAAATCCTGACGGTTTTGAGGTTCCGCCCGTTCCCTCGTGCTCTGGATGCCAGGCGAACAGCTTGATGACCCTGACGAACATCACTTTCAACGGAATGTCCGGGATCACTATTTCGCCGGTTGCGCTGACCTGGACGGACTCCAGCGGGGCGCATCCACCGAATCCTGATCCGAGCGCGGCCTTTGCGGAAATTGCGTCCGTTTCCCCATTGTCAGGGGCGGGCCTCAATGTGGCTCCTTACCTGGGAACCATTGACGTTTCAGACCTCGTCTCTTACGCGCAGAACAATGGTCTTGACTACCAAGGATTGAGTTCGCTGGTCGCCGGCCGAGTTTCAGAGGTTGAGGACATACATAATCCACCCGGCTTTATCTTTGGAGTGATGAACGGCGTGGTAGGCACAGTCACCGATGTGGGCCTCGAATACCCCCAAGTCTACGCGTGGCCTCCGCGTATTTCAGAGGTCGCCGTTGCCGACCAAAACAGGCCGCTTACGAGTCTTGGCCACGAGTTCTTCCACCAGCTCCATTACTATCATGCTGGAACTTCCTGCAACTCGGCTTTTCCCTCGGTTGGATGGCCCCCGGACGACCGTGGCGACATTCACGGTATCGGGCTCGACAGAAGCCTGGAGTCTGCAGGGACGTATCGCGTGATCGCACCTGGAGCACCCGGCCAGCTCCCCGAAGTAGTCGATTTCATGTCCTATTGCGCCTCTGGCGAAGCCATGGCTTGGATTTCGACGAACAACTGGAATGCCTGGGGAAGCGATTTTCCCAACGGCGTGATCCCCTGCGATGTGATGGGCTGCACCAGCGCCGTGGTCACTGAGAGCGCACCTCCAGCCCACCAACCCACTCTTCGGGTCACAGCGTCCGTTGACATGTCGGGCACGGCGACGATCGGCCGTGTCGGACCCGGTGACGGTCGCAAGGTTGTGACCGCTTCTAACCCTACGGATCAATCGTCCTATTACGTGGTGATTCGGGATGCTGCGAATGGAATTGTATCCCGAACTCGCGTTACGCCATTGGTTTCTCATCAGCATAACAAGCACACGATATATCTGAGCGCCGAAGTCGCGGCCCTGAATGCTGCAAGCGTCGAAATTGAAGCGAACGGGTCAGTTGTAGCTCGGCGGGATCGGAGTCCACATGCGCCCACGGTCACGCTTCTGAGTCCCGCGGCCGGCACTCGATTATCCGGCGCGTCGATCAACATGGTGAAATGGCAAGCCCAGGATGCAGATGGTAATCCGTTGTCTGTCCGAGTGGAGTACTCAACCGACGGAGGAAAGACCTACCGGGTGTTGACCACCGGGGTAACTGCCGACCACGTCGCACTGCCTGGGTCTTTTTTCAGCAGATCGAATGACGCACGCGTTCGGGTGCGCGTGAACGACGGTTTCAACGAAGCGATTGCTGTTTCCGGGCCCCTCCAAGCTGAGGGTACGCTGCCGGTGGTTCATATCTCAGAGCCCGCTTCAGGGATACACTCCCGAAATGACGTTGCTCTCCGACTGGTCGGCAGCGCGTACGACGATGCAGGTCGGCTCCTTCCATCAGACGCGCTGAAGTGGTACGACGGAGATCATTTCTTGGGCAGGGGCCGCCAGTTATCCGCTTTCGACCGCGAACCCGGACGCCGAACCATTCGTCTGGTAGCGCGTGACGAAGACCGCGAGGCGACAGCATCGGTCGATGTCCATATCGATGCCGTGACTCCTATTTTCATCGGGCTAAAGATCCCTTCGACTGTGGATCAGCGTGAGGACGAGATGCGCATAGTACTCGGGTCCTCGATTCCGGGAGTTGTCGTAGTCGGCGACCGCGGCTATCCCGTTGAGACGAAGCCAAAAGAACTGAAGGTTGTCATTCCCAAAGGCAAGGAAGACCTGACATTGCCGCTGGTGCTGGTGGCGCAGGGAAAAACTGTAACATATGTCGCGCGCGTCAAACGGAACTGAATGAATACCGGAGCAAAGGATGGCAAATCGGAGATACCTCCTTCGGGGTCCGAAAGCGAGGTTCTGGGAAGTGACTGACGAGGTTCTGAGCGGATGATCGGCAATCCAGAAATAATGGCGCGATCAGGATTCTCCTGAAATTATGGACTTATTATTGGCCCCAAATGGCCCCAGATTCACCCTCGGGAAGTCTCCGAGAGATTGAAATATGCAGTACATCCAGGGACGCGAACCAAAGATGTGTACCGGAAGGCGGTAGCACTCTTGGATTTCCTCGCCGGTCGAGCTAGCCCCGCTTCTTAGCCGCCCGGACTTTTGCCCAGCGTGCTCTCTGCGCGGCTGCAATTACGCCGCTTTCATCCGCGCGGGCCGACGCCGCCCGCATCCGAGGCATTGGCTGGCACTGGCGGAGCTGGCGGTTTCCAAAGAAACTTGAAAGTTTTCCCGTATGTGGGGGGCGGGGCTACTGAGTCGGGGCATTACAACAAGCTTAGTGCTTTAGGCGAGGGCATCCTTCTCTCGTGAAGAATTCATCGCATTCTTGGGCCGAGAACTCTCGCGAGATCCTCCGTTTCACAAGATCCAGAAAACCTGTTTTCGTCATGGGGATTCGGAGGATTCGCCCGCCCACGACGACCACCACATCAGCTCCGTCGGGGGAGAGCGCAATATCTTCAACGTTCAGCTCTAGATTCCAGCCAAGGGATTCTGCTTCATCCCAAGGATTCAATGTGAGGAACGAGGTAGCGCCATCATCCCAGACTGCTAGTCTCTCCGCCGCCGCAGCTCCGCGAAGCAGCGTTGATGCGCCTATCGGCAAAGGGTTGCCAGATTCGCAGGTTAGTGATTGCCGTGTGAGAAGCCTACTAGGTGTGTCGAGTTGGGCGAAGTAGTTTCCACGCCGGAAGAACGAAAAAGGCTTGTCTGGTTGGGCGCCCCCGACGGGACAACTGCGCTGCGACACCACTTTGCCATTAGACGCATTCCAGACGGTAATAAGGGTTTGGCTTCGGCCCTTGAAGGTGCCGCCAGCCGTCACGGTTGTGCCGTCGATGTAAATTTGCTGGACGGGTCCAACGTGCTGATCGAACTCTCGCTGGATCTTCCCGGTGGCGACGCTTCGCAACTGAATCTTCTGAGTTTCCGGATCTACACACACGAAGGTCAAATCGGACTTGTTCACTGCCGCAGGCATTCCGCAGTCAACGTCTATCTCGCGTGTGTTTCGATAATCATTACCGGTAAGCTCGATTAATCGGATTCGCGATTCACCGGCAAGTGCCATTACGCGGTTCGACTCGGACCAAGCGAGTTGCTGCACCCAGCGGGTATCGCGAAACGCTGACCGCATGACGAGACTGTCCGCACGAAAGATGGTTAACTCGCCAACTCGATCATCCCAGTGGAAGACTGCCGTCAAACCATTATTTCCGGCAGCTATTCGCGTCCGATCATTCTGCATGACACCTTGAAGAGCACAGCAGTCGCCGTATTTGACGCTGTCCGACGCGTATATTCCACCTCTTTGTCCGACAATGGTTACCTTGCCGTCCGCCAGGAGCCGTGCCGCAAGTACCGGTTCGGTCATTCTCACCTGAGAGGTTCGCGTAACGCCTTTGATGAAGCGCAAAGTTTCCGGCTCTGCAGCACATTCGAAGAGAAGCTCCCAACCGTGTGCGGAAGGAGTTGAGCTAGACGGGAAGCCTCGCGGATTACCAGTGCGGCAACCAACACCTCCAGAGCCTCCATCTCCTGGGGAAAACCCTTGAAACCAGAACCCATTCCCAATCACGCAGTACAGGTGGTCGCCCGTAAGGTAACAGTCTCTCGGCGCGCGGGATCTATTGAAGTCGATGCCAACAAACGACGGCGCCTTGTTGTCGCCCAACTTGTAGATACCGGCTCCATCGTCGCGGAGCGCAGCAAAGTAGCCAGCCTCAGGATCGGCTACAAGGGTTCCGATCGGTTTCCCCAGATCTTTAGTAAACAACGTCGTCCATGTGTCAGCCGCCACAACCGTCACAGCGCCAGCCTTGCTGAGTAGCAGCACGTCTCTAAGAAAGACACCTGATTCATAATCGGCCATGCCGATCTGTGGCGGGGCACCGCCTCCTAAGCTAACGAGCCAAAGTCGTGATCCGCCATCAATGGTGTGCAGGCGTGCTGTCGCAAAACGCCGGTCTAGGGAGATGCTTATATCGCACGAATCCAGAATTGTGCGTCGCGAGGCAGGATGGCTGGCTGTTTTGAGCGGTGACCAATTTACGGTGGCGTCAGGCTTCAGAGAAATTGAGACTAAGCTGTACGGCTCGGAACAAGCTACAAGTAACGAACCATCGTTGCTGATGACGGGGCTGATTAACGATTCAGGTCTGATCGAAGCAGGAAGAGTTCCTGTCTTAGACAGACGTGCCATTTCGAAAGACTGGATAATGCCATTACTATCAGCACCCCACGTCAGGCCGGGCGAGGTCAGTTGCAGGATACCGGTGTGCACCATTAATGCCAGTTCCGGGTCAGCCTCTCGTAACCGGGAGATGTCCTGTATCTTCACACTAGGCTTCGCACCTGATGCGGAGGGTTGCGACGACCTTGGTGCGAGTGCGATTACGTAAGTGCTCCTGAAGTCTGGCGACACAACCGGATGCTGTGGCGACTTGCCAAGGGCTCGGGCACGATTTGGCACCTCTCGGGCGAGAAAGCTCTGCAGTTCTCCCGCCGTAACGCTGCCGCCCTTTTGTCCATCCACTCCAACAGCTTCGCCCTCTAGTCCCTTGATCAAGAAGCGTGTATATAAGCCTTCCCCGTACTCTTCGTCCTCCCAGGATAGCTCATCCTTGGCCGCACTCACAAATAGCATCACTCCGCCAGTGTTCCCTTTGTTCAAGTTCGCAATCAGAGGATCGAGGCTACCGGGAACCGAGTCGACGGCGTTGGGACCACCCTTTGCGAGGATTGCCGCGCCAGTGTGGCATGCGTCGAGAAAGATCAGAAGGTTCGTAGGACCGATTGCTTTGAGCTTTCTTATGAACTCGGAGGCCGGGAGACCCGTCGCGCTTAAGCGCTTGGGGTCGCCTCCTGTAGGCATCAAATAGAGTTCGCCGGTGTCCGAATCAAGTTCCGCGTGACCTGAAAAGAACACAAATAGTGTGTCCGGTGTTGGTTGTTCTTTTTGGAGGCTATCGACCGCATCCCAAATGGCGTCTCTGGTTGCCTCTTCGTTCGTCAGCTCTTTCACCTCCACGCGCCCCGCGTTATCACTTTCGAGAAATTCCTTAAAGCGAATCGCATCGATATGCGCAAATTTGATTGGATTTGTGGTGTACTTGGGGTAATCACTCACACCGACGACGAGTGCTTTCCTTACTTCACCGAAGAGGAAGCCAGCACCGACGAAGAAGTACAAGACCAACGCCGCTCGTACAATTCTGGGGATCATGATTGCTCTGAACTGAAGTAGAAGGCCAAGAACGGAGTTACAAGAAACGATAGTCCCCCCGGCAGGATTGGTAGAAAGCCGGCAAAGCTCTGGATGTCGAGCGTGTGGAACACACTCAGCCGCGAGTTTTGCACAATCACAATTCCGTTCCAAAGCAGTGACGCACATATCGCGAACACATACGGAGCGGAAGAACGTTGGCGCGGCGAGCTATTCGGTTTCCGCGCGAAGCCAATAGCAAGCATCGTCGTCAAAGGTGGGGCATATATAGCCAGCAAGTCCAGGTACAACTTGTTAATGGGTTCGCGCCAGGTCTCGGGAGGAGCGTCGATAGGCCGATACTGCGAAGAATCGAGATACAAAACAAGAGTCAGATTGGCGATGAGGCACACAAACCAAACTGAAATGATGCACCAGCGCTGTCCGTCAAGGTTGAGGCGAAATCTCATTTTCAGTTCGCTTTGAGGGAGCTCCAGAGATCGTCCGTCTGAATTTTATAGCGATCACTCGATGAAGAGTTTTCCGGAAACCATCGATTGTCTACGACGACCCGCCACTCGATGCTTGAACTAAGGTTCACGTGGATAAGACCTGATTTTCCGGCGGTGAGCGCCACGCGGTAAGCGATCCGACGAAATTTCCTCGGGCTCTCGTTTGCTTCGTTCAGTTTGGCGTTCTGCAGGAAGGCAGTAGAGAAAACTATCTGGTCCTCTGCTGGGGAGAACTGTCGGACCTCGAAGCCTCGATCGTCATGCAAAACGCTGCGAACTCTAGCTGCAAGTACGGACAGTGATGTGGAATTTATATCGTAGTCTGCCTGGTAAGCTAGCGGAACGAACAGATCGTCGGGCCAATCGCCCGACCTGCCCTTCGCCCCACGGACAACGACACGCTGAACCAATACCCTTGGCAATAGGCCTGGGGCCTCAAGGATAAGAACATATGAGGTAGTCTCATCTGGAGAAACTCTTACTGTATCGCTGGAAGGATGGTCGACTAAACCAAGGCTTGAGAGGTATCCGCGTGTCGCAGGATTCCATTGCCAGCTTAACGAAGCGCTGCCTCCAGCTGCGATTTCTGGCTTATCAGCCTTGAACAACGGTTCGTCCGACATTGGAGACGCAAAGCTCGCCAAGACCACTGAAAGAGCGAACTGTGCTACGAAGAACATCATGTCGACGATCCTCAGAATTTAATCTCCTCATCATTGTCGCATAGCACTGGATTAGGATATCGAGTGTTAGAAAGGGTTGATGTATACTCCCGATAAACACGGTCATCTATGGGTACCCAACCACAATTTGATATCGACGATAGTGGACATCACTACCACTATTTCGATGAGTTTCCGGGCAGCTTCGCCCTGATCGCTCCCTCAGAATCTGTCGAAAACGCGATTGTCTTCGTGCATGGGTTCGGTGGTGATGCCTGCGGAACGTGGACCAACTTTCATCTAATGATTGACGAGCTTCAGTGGAATTCTTCTTTTTCTACTACCGATCTCTTCTTCTTCCAGTACCACAGTGTCTGGGAGAGAATACAGTCTTCCACAGATCGCCTCCTGAAATTTCTCCAAGTTGTCGTCTTCGAACCTGATACACGCCATTTTACTGTTCTTCTTGATCCAATCCTCGTCGATGGCGATCTGGAGTCCTCAGGTCCTACGACCAACGTACTCTCGGCTCTTCCCGCCGACAGACACTACCGTCAGATTCACTTGATTGGACACTCCGAGGGCGGCGTGGTTATCCGTAACGCTGTCGTCAAAAAGGCGAGTCGTAATTCCCCACTCCTTCGCTGCCACCTGTCCCTTTTCGCTCCCGCCATCGCCGGGTACGCGCCCGCTGGCCTTCTGGGCACATTAGCTAACTTCCCAGGTGTTGGCGGCATTATTGATGCTTTGCTCAAAGCTGCTCCGGCTTACCAAGATCTCAAAGATACGCCCTTTCTGAACAAGCTACGGCGAAGAACGGAGCAAGAAGCCCGAGACGAGTCTAAACATGCCTTCCGAGCCCACATTCTGTGGGGCCGCAACGATCGTGTGGTAAAACCAGACAAGTACGAAGACGACGATGAGGATTTCGAGGAACGCAATCACATCCAAATTTGCAAGCCGACCCCTCAGTACTCCACGCCAGTGGGATGGGTATCTTGGAGGATGGGACTGTAAATGAGCCGTCTTCAATCACTGCGCCTCGCCCAGTTTTGGCGACTTCGAATCGAGCTCGGAGCGCTTGAAAAGACCTTGCCCGCGGGAGAGCTCTTTGAGGCGATTGGATGGCTCATTGAGGGGGTATTTTGCGGCTATTTCGACCCTCGCGAAGCCGATCTCGTGTGGGTTCGCATGAGTCGGCCCCTGAGCGCGTGTGGGGTACCATCGCCCCCTCTTGTGAGCGAATCTCTGTCGGCCGAGATTATCAAACTGCGTGAATCGAGAGAACCATTTCGCCAGAGCCTTCAGATGACAGAAGGCGCCCAAAAAGGATTCGAACTGCCGCTTTTCCCGCACGCGCTTCTTCTTGCTAATCGATTCTACGAAGATCGATTAGCCCGTGTATGCACATTTTGTATTCGCTTCCTTAGCGAGCAGGAATGGCATGACTGGAAACGCGGATGGTCTTCAGTTGATGCCTCCGAAGTCTTCGAGAAACTTGCGAACCCTGATCAAGCTAGCATGGATCTGGCTTCCTTGCTGGCCGGCTATTTGCATGTTCTCGAACACATGGAAGCTTCACGTTCATTTTTCGAATATGCCAAATCTCATTCCCCGCGCGGGGGCGACTTCGAGTCATACTGCCAGCGCGTCGGTGGAATCAACGCATGGCGTGTCCCTCTGCATGAATGGGACCTTAGCCCCCGCTTCAAAGATCTCTCGGAATTGATGGAGTTCGCTATTCGCCCAGTGGTCGAGCGCGAATTCGCATACGTCCACAGCTGGTCAGTGTTCCAAGGATCTTTCTCCGACCACATTTCTTCACTTGTCCGTGCGTGGGAGACTCATCACCTTAGTGCATCATTGGCGACGGCTTGATTGCGAATTGTTTCCCTGCCCCCGCGCCCCGCTCGCGAGCGCCCCGGCCCTAAGATCCATTTTTCTGCACGGAATGAGCTCGGAAGGGGGGAGGGGGCATTTTGCCGTCTGTATATACCTACCCGTGCCTTGTTTGATGGCTTCCCGTCGTGTTCCTATGCTCGGCGAATACAATGCGAATTCACGAGAACACTGCCATTCTCCAGTACCGTTTCGCCGCCTCGGTTCACGGTTCAACTTGCCAAGAACCGAAACAGCCGCCTCAAGATGCCAAGCCGATCTACCAGATTCGTTCGCTCCACCCTCAACTCCGACACAAAAGACGCCAGCCCGCTTAGATTTGCCATGAATCCTCCTCGGCAAGGGATTGTAATTGATCGGCTCTGCTTATAGTTGGATCGCTACCAATAGTTTGTGATCGCACAGATGCCGGTACTACTCATTCCGGCTTCCCGAGGGCGAGATAGTTTTCAGAAACAAATCGGTCGTGTCGGTATTGTATTTTCTGTCGTGTCCCAGGCTCGTGCGGCAAGAGTTCGGCGCGGAGTTCGTCGATGGTGTATAGATAGTGGCCGTCAATCGCAAGGATTGCGTCGCCCGGCTGTATGCCAAATGCTGTCTGCGGGTCCATTGGGTTGGACACCCGAGATTTCGTCGCGCAGGTTCGGTTGGAGGTCTGTGATGGGGCACACTGGACGTTTGTGATGAAAAAAGGGGTAGAGCTCCCGGCCTTAAGAGGCTAGCTATCTGTCGCCGATTTTTTGGGTGTATCCAGCTCAGACATGTCTAGCTCAACTAGGCCATCGGGTTGCTTGGGTGTCTTTGGACCACTCGAATCCCAGGCCCCGGTCTCCAGCAGAGTCCTCGCATGTGAAAACGCCAGCTTGATCCCATGGGTAACCGTTGCTGCGGGGTCAAGAATACCCACTGATCCCAAGTCTTGCAGCTTACCTGTCTCCGAGTTCAACCCCGTACCCGGCTTGCTCGCGCGCTTTACTCTCTTCACGACGTCGTTCGGGTCAAGCTTGTTGTTGATCGCTAGTTGTCGGAGCGGTTCCTCCAGTGTGTCCGTGATCACGTTCACGCCTGCGGCCTCTCCGGGCCTCTTGAATGATAGCTCTGTCAGAGCCGACCTGGCTCGAAACAGGCTTAACCCGCCACCTAGAACCGCCCCTTCCTCAATCGCTTTTTGCACCGAGTGCATCGAACTTTCGGCTGCGTAAGCACGATCGGCGACCTCTTGTGGGCTCATCCCTCCGATACGGATCGCGGCGATCGCGCCGCTGAGTTTGGCCAGCCTCTCTCTTAGCTTCTCGATCTCGAACGGAACAGAAGTTCTTGACAGGGCCTCCCGGATTCCTGCGACGTGATTGCCCAGCTTAGCCTCGCCTGCGCCGCCAAGGATCGTTGTACTTTCTTTTGTAACGATTATCTTCCGTGCTTGGCCTAGATCTTGGAGGGTGACATTCTCGAGTCTCCACCCGGAATTGACGGTGATAGCGGTCCCGCCCGTCAGCACCGCGATGTCCTGCAAAAGAGCAGCACGTCTGTCCCCATAGCCTGGTGCCTTGACTGCTAAGCAGTCCAGCGTTCCTCTTTTCCAGTTGACGACTATAGTTGCCAGGGCCTCGCCTTCAATGTTGTCGGCTATGATCAGCAGCGGTCTCTTGGCTTTCACAATTTGCTCAAGCAGCGGCAAAAGATCTTTCATGGAAGAGATCTTGGCGTCATAGGTCAGTACGTAGGCGTTATCTAAGACCCATTCCGCTGGCTTGCCGGGAGAAATCAATTCGGCATCGATGCGTCCGCAGTCGAATTGCATGCCCTCCTGAACGTCGAGGGCAGACTCCACTTGATTGCTCCGCTCGATGACAATGATGCCGTCGCGCCCCGCTTTCCGGTATGCTTCTATGACCAGAGCTGCAATCGTCGGGTTGCCACCGGCTGCGGTTCTCGCAACATTCGTAACTGCGTCCCCGACAAGGGGCTTACTCCCGCCCCGAATCGCGGACACAGCGGCCTCTACTGCACGGTCCATGCCACGAAGCACGTCTGCGCGCGGGTGATTGCGTTTCAGCGCGGCGCTTCCGCCCTCTACCATCTTGTGGAACAGCAGCACGGCAGTTTTCGACCCGTCGCCGACGTTGTTTCGCATTTCTGTTGCGACCTGCTTAGCGTGGTTTATTCCTGTCGACTCTAATGTTTCCGGCGAGTGCATCAGACCGGCGATCTCTGCCCCTTTCCTGTAGGATCGCAGTTGGTCTTGCCCAATAGCTGCGGAGATGGGGCCGCCGTGCGGGCCGAAGGCGTAGGCGACTGCATCGCGAACGAGCCGCACGCCGTGCACGACGATGTCACGCGCGTCGTTAGCTGCTGCGAGCGGGCCGACCCCAGGTCGAAGGGGCGACGTGTCGTATGGCCAGCCTAGTTCTGGAGACAGATCTTCCCCCGCAAGGACTTGTTTCAAGGTAGCGGTGATTGACTTCTTGAGATCACGCTGCCACGTCGATCCGGAAGTGCTGTACGGGATACAACGACGATGCCTATAGTCGAAGGGGACGTCGTCCATGGTCTGGGCGATGATGACGGTGGGCACGCCCAGCGTATGACAGATGCCCAGCTCGTAGTTGACGTTTGGATTCTTACCAGTCACGTCTGCAATGACCACCGTTGCCGCCCAGATCTGCTTCCAGATGTCTTGGATGATCGGCCCAGTGCCGTATATTTCGTCCGCCTTTAGAGTCACAAGGCCAGCCGCTCGTGCGGCGGGCCTGATGATGTCTTCGTAATAGTCGTCAAAAGGGGCTTTGAAGGGGATTAGGACGAAGGCTAGATTAGGATCGATATTTGGACGGTGGACCATGATCACATACTGTACGCGGGTAGGAACCGAACATTCCAGTTATATGGAAACGTCTGGTAGGGCGCGCGCCGACCGGACGCATGGCTCTCAGGAATTCACCACAAACGCGGTGTGATGGGGTTCATTTACAAGTGGCGAGTTTACCGGGAATCATGGTAATCGGGATATTGCCGCTTTGACGGCGGCCTTGTCCTTGGTCGCTGCGGTTAGACGCGGTGAGCCGCGTCTCTACGGTGGCTCGACCTTCTCTGCCAGCTCGATGAGGCCGACTTGAAATTGGTTACGCCAGCTTGCGCGATCAGACCGACGCGCTAGTGGTGAAAGTGACTCCGCATTTCGGGCAGCGCACTTGAGTCGAACTGATTCGGCGCAGTTCTGCCGGTGGAATCTGGTGTCCGCAGTGTGGGCAGAGCGTTGCCAGTGCCGCCTTCACCTTTTCCAGATTGATCTTCTTCCGGGCGGGCATTCGGGGATTCTATCGCGGAGCAGTCCGGAACGGGGTCGGTGAGTGTAATGGGGATTTATCGCCAACTATGTTGGCTTCGGTCGCATAAACGCGCATAATCGGCTTGAAAGGAAGGGCCGTTGAAGCTGCGCTGGACCCTTGTCGTCGTTAGCTCTGTGGCTCTGATCTTGGGAAGTGTATTCATCTGGCACTTCGTTCGTTCTGAACTTAACAATCGGCAACTCGCGAAGGATGCGGCTGCTTTTCGCATTCGTGCTGAGCGGGGAGACCCTGAAGCTCAGTTCAAGCTAGGTTCCTTCTATTCCAAGGGCAAGGGAGTGCCGACGGATTTCGTAGAGGCTGTCCGCTGGTATCGCAAATCCGCTGAGCAGGGTTACACGAAGGCCGAGTACAACCTCAGTACCATGTATCGCGAAGGTAAGGGGGTCCCTCAGGACAATACGGAGGCCGAGCGCTGGTGCCGCAAGGCCGCTGAAAACGGTGAGGCGAAAGCTCAAGACGGCCTCGGCATTTTGTATTACCGAGGTGAAGGGGTTCAGCAAGATTATGCGGAGGCAGCGCGTTGGTACCGCAGATCGGCCGAGCAAGGTTACGCCGATGCTCAATACAACCTCGGTTACATGTATCAGGAGGGAAAAGGAGTTTCTCAGGACCATGCCGAAGCCGTACGCTGGCTCCGCAAAGCAGCCGAACAAGGTTACGCAAGGGCTCAAGACGGCCTTGGAGTCATGTACTACCGAGGCGAGTGGGTAGCGGTGGACTACGTAGAAGCGGCGCGCTGGTACCGCAGAGCAGCCGAACAAGCTGACGAAGATGCCCAGTACAACCTTGGCTACATGTATTACTACGGCCTTGGGGTGCCTCAAGATCGTGTCGAGGCCGACCGCCTGTTTCACCAAGCCGCAGATCAAGGCAGCGAGCAGGCCAAACGGGTCGTTGGTTCGAACCGAACGAGCGTGCCCACTACAAGCAAGGTCGTTCTTGCCCTGAAATTTCTGGCCAGCCTCGTTTTTGGAGTCTCTTTTCTGAAGTCCAAGAACCGCCGAAGTCGAGCGCAGATAGTTACAGGTGTAGCGACGTTACTGCTTATCTCTTCTCTCGCCTTGGATCTGTTCTGGTACTTTTACGTCGGCCATCTCCCGTCGTCAACGGATGTCACCGTGTTACGCTTCGTGAGACACCTAGTGGGGGGAATGATCATTGCGGTACTGGCATACATCCTTCATTCTAAGAGCGCAACGACAGTGCTCATAGCAGCAGCGATCTTATTCATTACATTTATTCTCTTCCCGATTATCATTTCGGAACTAAAGCACGTTCCTCCTACTATCCGTCTCTTTTGTCTGCTCGGATTGCCTATTGGAATGTCTATTCCGTCGGCTTTTTTTCGTTGGCTTGACGCGAAACGTAAGGGGCTAATGACGGGACCACAGCACCAGTTCTCGTAAATGATTGGCGAAATCGCATTATAAAAGGGCGCCCCTCTTGGAGTAGGTTGTCATCGTTGCGTATGACCACCTACGAAAGGAGCACCCTCAATGACCGGTGAAAAGTATATTGGGCTCGACGTTCATCAAGCAACCATCTGCGTAGCGGTGATGGATGCTAAGGGCAAGGTAGTCATGGACTCCATCCTGGAAACCAAAGCCACAACCATTCTGGAGTTCTTGGCGGGACTGCGTGGAACTTTGTCGGTGACCTTCGAAGAAGGCACTTGGGCGGCCTGGCTCTACGATCTGCTCAAGCCACGGGTTGCCCACTTAGTGGTGTGCAACCCGCGCAAGAACGCGCTGCTCAAACATGGCAACAAAAGCGACAAGATCGATGCTCGCAAACTTGCCAATCTGTTGCGTCTCAATGATCTCGAGCCGGTCTACCATGGCGAAACCAGTGTACGCATGCTGCGGGAGCTCGCCCGCAGTTATCTGACTATCGTCAAAGATGTTTCCCGGGTGATGAATCGGTTGAAAGCAATCTATCGCAGCTGGGCGATTCCCTGTGCCGGACGGGACGTCTACTATACCCGCCATCGCAGCCAGTGGTTGGAAAAGATTCCCGAGGCCGGCACTCGCCGCCGAGCTGAGCAACTTTATCAGCAACTGGACCTGCTGCAGCCTTTGCGTCAGCAAGCCCGACGCGAACTGCTGGCGGAGAGTCGCAAGCATACCATCACTGCCAAACTGCGGCAGATTCCGTCCCTGGGGCCGATTCGCTCGGCTTTGGCGGTGGCTCTGATCCAGACCCCGCATCGGTTTCGCACCAAGCGACAGCTCTGGACCTACAGCGGACTGGGGTTGGAAACCCGCGACAGCGGGGAATACCACTACGTCCAAGGCCAAGTACAGCGCCGCAAAAAGCAGGTGTTCATTCGCGGTTTGAACAAGGATCACAACCATGATCTGAAAGGTCTGTTCAAAGCTGCCGCCACCCGGGCGAGTGTGCAGCCCGGACCGTTCCAGGATTTCTACCAGCGATCGTTGGCCAAAGGCATCCAGCCGACCATGGCGCGTCTCACGTTGGCGCGCAAGATTGCAGCCATTACGTTGACTCTGTGGAAGAAGGGAGAAAACTTCGACGCTGAGAAACTAAAAGCACAAGCCGCTTGAGCGTCTTGGGTGAAGAACCTCTTCCATCGCCGCCCGCTTCTTCTCTGGTGGTGGTCGGTTGGTTCTCGAGACGCTCGGGTTCGAGGGTGAGCATCCTAATCGCCTGTAGGCGCACAAAGTGTCGGTGACACTTAGCCTCCGTGAAATCCCTATGCCCCTTCGGATAACCCGAAAAAGCACTAGGCCACGAGCCTCAGATAGATCCATGGTTGCCACCATACAACCGTACGGCTTGATGTGTTTCGAAACTGATCGGCGTCGTCGCTACTAATAATGAAGATGCAGCTACTGCGATGGGACAACCCAGGTGCAGCACACCAGACGAGCGTCTTGCATGGTGAGAGGGGGCTGGATGTCGCGAACCAAACCCGCGTTTCCGGCGGAGGGAGAAAAATGTTCTTGACATCCCCTTTTATAGAACAGGCGATTACACTCATCGAGAATTTCAGGCAAGTCCGCCGAAGACGTTGTGAGGCAACTTTCCCCCGGCGAGCCTGTCTGAATTGGACCGTTTTGGACCCTAATCGGCTGCCAAGTGCACGCCAAATTGAGGTTTTTTGGCTGAGCGCATCGTTCGCAATGATGCACTCTCCCAGCCTGACGGCGACCGGCGAACTATCAGGCACCCACAAAAACGCTACCGAGTTGGGTCACCATCTTGCCCGTGCTTCGGATGCGGGACCTGTCGGCGTGCGCGGATGTCGGCGGCATAAGATTCCGAGGCGCCGAGCGTCGAAGCCCGAAGATGCGATCCTCGAATTTCTCACGGATTTTTGATCCTACAAGTGCAAGAAAAATAGAGTAAAAAGCGATGTGGGCGTACTATGACCTGATGGGATTTTGCTACATCCCCCCCCACCGCCACGGAATTTGGACCCAGGCCGCCCGCTCGCTAGAGTAGTTGGTGGCCGGGGCGCGCGCTGCATTGCAAAGGCGGGATAGGCAGCCTGCGCGGGGGCGGCGCAGCGGGACAGCGGCTACAATCCCCACCATCTAAGAGGTCGGCACCCATGGAATTGTTAATCGCCGCCGTGACTCTTGTCGCCGCCATCTACGCGGTAGTTCCCCGAGCACGTCAACTAAACTGGCAATTGCGGGTTGGATTTTTTGATTGGGTTGTGGTCGCTGTCGCGTCACTTGTTGTTTTTTATCTTGAGTTCAATGATTTTTGCAGCTCTAGAGGGTGGGTTATTCCACGGCCCTGGCCGCATGGCATCACACCACAAAATACGATCTATCTGGTACTGCTGGTGGCCGCACTAATTCTCGCCTTCCGACTCCGATTCAAGCGATTATCGAGCAGAAAAATTAGGAACTTCAGAGAACTCGTTGAGCAACTCTATTGGGATGAGAGCTACGGCGAGCTTTTTGTGGTGTTGCAGAACAACTTGGCTGAACTCTTTAGAATCGCCGGATCAGATTTTGCCTTATCTCGGTTGCGCAGCCGCCTTAGACGCAGCAGCGGCAATCTAACACACGGAGAGCTTCTCCGGCTTGTAAACGCAATTCGGGGTCGCAAGATTTCAACCACAAAAACCAAAAGATATTTGCCCGGTTTTTTCCGTGCGATTGAACGTAAAGTGTCGATACAGCTTCTTAGGTTTCTGCCTGAGCACGATGCTGCACAATCTACGGCACAAGAAGTCGTGCGCGAGATTCTTCTATCACCCCGATTTATGAAGGCTCTCGTGCGAACACGTCCGTATTTGGGCCTCGATATCATTCGCCAAATGAGTCATTCTCATGAGCGCCACGGGTTCATTAGCCTCTACCTCTCGGAATTGGCGCGAGACACGACCACCGTCTTTTACGAAGAAATTGCAAACAACCAGAACCTGCTTTCCAGTCACCGCTACGTCCTCCCAGAATCGAATCGACTTCTTCATTTCCTTCTGTCCGATGCCAAGTTTGCGCATGACAATGCAGTCTATAAACCGATCGGAGATTATGCACTACGTTACCTGGATGAACTTGCGCGGGACCCTCCGAATGATCCCTATAACCGAACAATGGACGATGTTCCGGATCCTGGAGCTTGGGAGTCACCAATATACGCCACGGTTAGATTCTTCGACATAATGGTGGAGGAAGCCTTATATCAGAAATATCCATGGCACATGTGGCTGTACTACATGCCTTTGATCGTCAAGAAGGTCGCGCGCAACTACAGACTGGTCGACCCGCTAGCTACGCCAGACGCTGACTTTCCTATCAGATATAGTTTCCTCCTTTACGAGATATTCTCGGCCCTGAGTCACTGGGTCGAAGAGCTTGAACACGTGCCTATCGACCAGCAGAATGTGGTGTTACATTCGACAAGGGCGGATCACGAGAATGGCAATATTCCCAAAAGCGGCATACTGGCACTCTGCGAATGTGCGCGGCTGGTCTTAGAGTCCGACAACTTAACGCCTCGGCTCAAGCACTACCTAATGGACATGGTGTTCAGGTTGTACTTCGACCTGAGATTGAAGGACACTCTCTTGGGGTACGCCACAGTTCTCCGAAATGCCATCGTACGCGGAGGAACTTACGCACCTCAGAACGATCGGAAGTATCGCGATGCTCTTGTCACTGCCTTTGAGGGGGAACAATCCGAGTATTACATTAAGTACCCAGCCCCGCTTGTGGCTGAGTTAGAGGCTGCCATTCACTGAACCCGCCGCTGTTCTTGTAGGGGAAACCGGACGAGTGAAAACGTCGATCAAGAAATCCGTTCCTGATTTCGTTATTCTACGCCTGAAACTGAAATCATTGTTTTGGCAGGTATGAACGGATCTCCGCTCCGCCACCCCTTAGTCTTTCCAGCCAACGCCCGATTATGCGTTGATACCACTCACGGTCGCCCCACGGGTGATTTCGAAGATAGTTGTCGCCCATTGAAGCCACAAGCAAGATCTCAAACCTTGTGACCTGCCCGCTGCGGCTACCTTCAGCTATGCGGCTAAGTTTGTCGTCATCTAGACCGGAGATACACTCTGCAACCTGACCCAGATTGTCGAACCCAATCGTCCGCAGTGTTCCCGCCACCCACTCGTAAGTGTAATCCGAGATTCTGTCATCAGGGCCTAGTTGCGAATCCAAGTTCGTATGCAAAGCGTCCGCCGTTACTTCCACTTCGTTGAGACGGCCTTCGTCGATAAGAGTTCTGGCTGCCGCACGCAGCTTGGCGTCCTCTTCTTGAATTGCTTGAAATTCCCGGTCAGCTATTTCTAACAAACCCGCAAGCGTGTTGCATTACCGTGTGCACCTGAATTTCGGCAACAAGACCGTCAAAGCGTCGGTATTCTGCTAGCCTTCTCCGATTGCTCCCAAGGCGAACCAGATAGTGAACGCTTTGGTATCCGAGTCGTTCTTCCTGCTGCGCTGTTGCCGTATGGTCAACGCGCTCGATAATGTCGAACTCATTTTGAATACATTGCCCAACTTCGTCAACTGTGCGCGGAAAAAATGTGATAACCCTTACGCCGGACAAGTCGGTAATGTCTGTGAGCGGATGCTTATATTTCGGCTCCTCGGAGTTTTCGGGACTCGGTGTACCGGCCTTCTTTGCAAAGCTTGCAAGCTCTTTAGCGCGAAATTGGATATCGGATTTCGACTGGTGATTGCATCAGCAAGAATGTCGTGGACAGCTTTGGCAAATTCTTGGTACAAATCCCGGATGCGACTATACTGCTCCGCAGCACTTCTGCCGTGGGCCTCGAAATCGAAATGGACTCTCTCCGCAGAAGGGTCAGTCAAAGGTTAAACCCCCCATGTCCAACTCGAACCATATATCGTGACGCCCATTTCTGCCCACATCAGCTTATCCCACATGCTGCGCCGCGGAGTGCCTCCATACTTAGAGCCCTCATTCAACTTCTTAAATACATCCTCCGTGATAAAGCTAGAATAACCGTCCTGTCTAACGCCGCACAACTTTGCCGCATAATTCGCGGCGCGCCCAACCCATACCAGATCATTTGAACCTCTGATGCCAGTCCTTGTCACCGTCAGTGCACTGGTGTCTATCCCGACACTCTGCTGCAATTCGAAGGAAGTGTCGGGATACTGTACTTTGATCGCAGGATTGATCACTTTCTTGACTGCCCAATTGATATTCAAAGCTGAACGAGCAGCGTCGCTGTTCTTGCTGGTCCCAAGAAAAACAGCCATTACTCTATCCCCGTCAAATGCTGTTATCTCGCCATCGTGGTTGCGGATGATACGGCATGCCGTGACCAAGTAGGCCTTGTAAATCTCGGCGGCAAAATGGTGTTTATAGTTATTAACGAGGGCTGTTGAGTCTGCCAAATCAGCGTACAAAACCGTGCCATCGAGCTGAACAGAATCGTTTCCTAGTTTCACGTTCGCAGAATCTGGAACAACTTGGCCCTCTCTATCCTTCCATCGGGTTGCAAATATTGCGGCAACCTCCTCGCGAATTTCGTTTGCAGTTGTCATCTAAAGTCCTCTTTACCTTGGGCCAAGGATCTTTACTACTTGGAAGATGTCTCTACACGCATTCCGCAACCTCTCCTTTGTTGGCCCAGTTCTGCGATATTCCAGCCATGTAATTCCAAGCAGGTCCGAGGGTATCCGCACATCTATGCCTTTAGGTTTAAGAATGAATACACGCTCTCTTCCCAGTGTGCCCATGAACAAGCCCAGTTCGAAAATTACATTATCGCGGGGTGACGGCTTGGCTTTTCCACGTGAAATCGTCATGTCATCAGCCGTAAGCACCAGTGCCGCAAAGTCCGCTTGCTGTGCCGCGTTAACAAGATTTTCGATGGAGGTCCGCGACGCTTGAAATACGCCCTCGGTCCAAGGCTGTGGCACAACCGGCTTACGTACCAGATGATTGTATATTTCGTTTGCGATTGAGGTTCCCTCATTTGACGAACCGATGAACACCACGGGTTCGTTGTGTGGTTGGCGGACCTGCTTGTTTCTTTCCCTAAGCCTCTTCGCAATTTCGACTGCCACCCGCCGCCACAGATCTGGGAAACTAGCAGCGATCTTTGAGAAAACATGTTCGGGCAACCGAAGCGTTACAGTCGGCTCTGTGGCAACCACCGTTGCACTTCGAGTTGCTAGTGGGTCAACCAAGGCCATTTCTCCCACATGGGTACCGGCACTTCGGATAGCAATCTGCCGTTGGTTGACGCGGATAGATACTTCCCCCGCGACGATCATAAAGATGTCATTTTCCGGTCCGCCTTGTTGCATTAGCACGTCGTTGACGGCATGCCGCAGTATCGTGCCCGATTTAGCGATTTTTCGCGCTAAAGCCGCGTCTCCGGACAAAAGTGTCTGGCACCTCAGCGCCTCCAGAAGGTGCCTCTTGCCCTGGCGGCCAGAAAAAATGCGTGTCGATCCATCATTAGCGGGGTGCTTTGCCATAAGTGAGCGCTACGACTATACCTCAGCCGGACTGCGACACCACCAAACAACAGTAACAAAATAAGAGCCCCACGTGCTTTGGCAGCCCATTTCACGGACGCTGTATGCTGTACTTTGCTGTCAAGAAAGCTCGGAGTTTTGGCGGAGTTAAGCCTGCCAATTCCTGCCACGTGCATATTCTCAATCTCGTTCTCATTTGAATCGATTTCACACACTTCATCACCGCATACCAAGATTCAGCCAAGTCCGTCCTTCTGGAGTCGACGAGAACGCAAAACGAACATTGCAAGGCATAGGCGGCAAGAACATTGCGCAGGAGTTGGTCGGAGAGGTAGTGTTTGCCGGTCTGAGGCAATTCCTGACAATTGAAAACTTCGACGAAATCTCGATAGGCAAGTAGCGTTTGTTTCTCGGCGCTCTGGAAATCACTCTCCGCAAGTTTCGCCTCGATCAACAGGTCCCCAAGTCTCATGTCAACTTCCGTGCGATCCAACCGACCGTTTGCGAGCGGGACGCGAGCTCTGTATCCAAAAATGGGAATTGCGGCAGACCCCGCGTCCAAAAGCGCCAACATCCTACGGTCCCGCAAGGCGCCGGGATGGCAGAAAATGTTCATTAGCAGGGCGTCAGAACTAACACAGCTATCAAGCTCCATCCAGCGCCCACGGTCGGTCACAGGAAGAGAATGTCTGCCTGACGTGTGGACCTTCGACAACCGTTTTCTCCATTCCGGCCTTGCCGCGATCGCCTTGTAGCTTCTATCTAGAAAGTTGCCATGCCGCGAATCGCCGTCATATGGAAAGAAGCACACCACCGGGGCATCCCCGTAACTGAAACAGTGAGGAATGGATTTGGCTACAGCGTATTTACGGGCCTGGTCAGCTAGAGAACGTCGGAGCATAAGAGAGGCATTCATGGCGATTTTTCCTCGCAAAGACGGTGTTGGGCCACTATCGCCATTTCCACAACTGCTTCCACACCTGAACGAGGGTCTGCATTTTTCGAGGGCTGGGAAGTCGATTGTAGATCAAGCGGCAATCCTCAAAGGCGCGTTCGTAAAATTCCCGAACGCCACCAGGGCTCAAATACGCGAGGTTGTGGCGAAGTTGCTTAAGCTCTTCTTCGTTCAAAACATCCGGTTTTTCGCTATCGGGACGCCGGGCCATAGCGAGCGATACTAGCATATTCGCCTTATGTTCTCCCATGAGCTTTCCTGGTCGTTCACGGCCGCGATCGGGGAACATTGGGACATGAAGAAACCGACATTGCGAGTCACCAAATGGCTGGGAGACATTCCCGTCGAAGGCTGCTGCTCGTTATGTCCCGATGCGCCTTTTCCGGCAGCATCTCCTTGTCACCGCCCTCAAAAGGCTGAATACATCGTAAGCGTCGGAGGAAGTACACGGTTGACGACCGCCATTCTTTGTTTTTGAACCTCTGGACCTCGCCTACGAACCTTCTGACGTCTTCCTTCATCTACAATTCATGCGGGATTGACTGCTGTTGGCAGAGCGTCCACTGATGCTGCGGCCCTTTGGAGCCATGGTGAGAGGATTGCGGAAGTGACGCTGGCGGCCCGGCCGGGTGGGCAGAAACCGCCCAGCACGCAGAGGAATCCATCAACAAGGATGTAACGGACACCATGAAGAATCTACAGCGAGCCGATGAGTATCGCCGTTACCGGGCCGTAGAGCTAATGGAACGAGGCGAGCCAAAAGATTTGATCTCGAGAATACTGGGCGTCTCCCTGGTGACGCTGAATAAGTGGCAAGAACGGTCTCGCCGCGGGGAAAACTTGAACACAAAGATTTCTAGCGGGCGTCCGCGAACCATTTCGAACGAACAACTCACAGAACTATCGAGATTGCTTTCCGAGGGTGCTGTTGCGCACGGCTGGGAAAACAATCTCTGGACCTCGGCACGGGTCCGAGAAGTGATCAAGAAACATTTTGGGCTAGAGTTTTCTCGGTGGCACGTATGGGTAATCCTAACCTCTTATCTTGGATGGACAGCCCGTCGGCCGGTACAACAGACGAAGAGACGAGATGAAGCAGCCATCGAGCGATGGAAGGCTAACGACCTACATCGGATCGTGTTGGATTCAGAAGAACGCGGAGACCATCTTGTTTTCATAGATGAGACTGGCTTCATGATGACTCCCACTATCCGGCGCACCTTTGCGGCCCCAGGAGTAACGCCGATCAATAAGGTCAGCGACCCCCATGGCCGAATTTCTGTGATTGCCGCTGTCAGCATCAGCCCAAAGCGCAAGCAGCTGGGCTGGCATTATCACCTGTTGAATGACAACACGAACTTCCGGGGGCCCAGCGTCGTCGAGTTCTTGGAATCCTTGGCAGGGGAAGTAGGAAATTCCATGACGATTATTTGGGACTCCATCATCATCCATTGGTCAGATGTCGTAGCCGCGTGCATGGCTACGCATCCCAGAATTGTCAGCGAGTTTTTTCCACCATATGCACCGGAGTTAAATCCAGTGGATCGGGCATGGTTACATAAAGTACGACCGCCTTGCGAATTTCACTCCAGCGACGACGGCCCAGCTACGGAGCGCTGTTAAACGAGAACTCGAAGCGATTAAGACGACTCCGCGGTTACTACGATCTTTTATCCACCATTCAGGACTTCCTCTTGATTTCTAGACTAAGTTGCCCATTTGAGCTTGGGGAATTCTCGGTTTCCTTCTGTGCGGCCACAGAGGCCCGCAGGTCCTTCAAGAGATCGGAACCTGGGGTAATGACACGAACGCCGGCAGCCTCCCCCGAGGTGCTCTGTAGCCATTGATCCAATTCCTCCGAACTGGCAACCACGTTTCGGCCCTCACGACGAACCGGCATCCCTTCTTTCGCCCAACGGTGAACCGTGGAATTGGGCAAGCCGAGGAATTGGGCGATAGCTGGCCAACCGCGAAGCTCGGAGAATTTACCAGGCAAAGCCTTCGGTCGAGTCGTCGTGCTTTTGCCTCTGGGTTTGACTTTCACAGGTTTCCTATGAGAAGAGACTGCCTTGATGTTGAATGATTTCCACCGGTGCTGAGCACTCTGCGTCGTCGTTGGCGGGTTGATTAACTCGCGAACTGACAGGAAAGCAAGACATTAGCTGAGCATCGAACGGCTTCAAGAATTTTGAGATCGCAGCGGTGTCGGTCGTGCCCGGATCCAGCCATAAATCGTAGCCTTGCGGATCGAGAATCACTGGCATTCTGTCATGGACAGGAGCGGTGAGCGCGTTAGCGGTCGTTGTCAAAATCGAGCAGGTTTCCAGGGCTTTCCCATTCGGATCGTTCCAGGTTTCCCATAACCCTGCGAACGAGAAAAGCTCACCTCGCTTAACTTCAAAACAATAAGGCTGCTTCGCCCTGCCAACTTTCTGCCACTCGTAGAACCCGTCCGCAGGAATCAGACACCTGCGGAACCTCAGTGCATCGCTAAAAGCGGGCTTGATCGCCGCCGTTTCGGAGCGTGCATTAATCATCGCGGCGCCCTTCGACGGATCCTTCGCCCATGAAGGAACTAGCCCCCAGCGAATCAGAGATAGTTCGCGGCCCGCGCTCCGGGGACTTCGCTTGATGACGGGCACGGACTGTGTCGGAGCGATGTTGTACCGAGGACCCCAGTCCACGTCATCAGAAACGGCCGCGAACTGCTTCTCCAGAATCTGCTTTCTCCGCGACAATCGGTAGCGTCCGCACACGTCGACAGTATGACCGAAAAAGACAGACGCGGCACGAGACTGGCCGGGTATTAAGTTGCTCGGACAGTGGGCAACTGATCGGCCGTCCGGCAGGCGAAAGTCCGCTGCTTGCAATTACGGCGACCTGCGTCCGCTAGCACCGATCGTTCTTTATACCCCCGTTTTCCGTCCGCCATTTCCGTTTCGCCTCACCCTGAGCTGGGTTATTCGCCCACCGAGGGCGTCGTCACAAGGAGCTGTTCCCATTCCAAATGAAAGCGGGAAAGTCGCAGCCTGTGTAGCCACGGGCAACTTGGGTGGGAGCTAAACCATTATAAACATTAAAGATGCAATGCGAACAGCGGGGTCGTACTTTTTCCGCTTGACACGCGCGCCATGAGAGGAATATATCCTACATAGAATGGCATGCAATGTATGGTAAATATGACCAGCATCCTCGGGGAGTTCGAAGCCTTGGTTCTTATGGCCGCAATGCGATTAGGAAATAACGCATACGGCGGCAGTATTCATCAGCTGATTTTGACGAAGGCCGACCGGCAGTGCACGTCCGGTGCGCTCTACACGACGCTCGCTAGATTGGAAAAGAAGGGCTATCTGTTGTCCCGCGTCGGCGAGCCGACTTCCGAGCGTGGCGGTCGAGCGAAGAATCTTCTTCAGGTGAGCGAGAAGGGAAAAGCCGTGCTCCGCCAGTTTCACTCGTCAGCTCAACGATTAGCAGAAGGCGTCGCGGATCTAACTCTTCCGAGCGACGTGCATAAAATCCTTGCGATCAGCGATAGCCCACTTACGGTTTTAGAAATCTTGGCAAAACTAGGAAACCTGGGCTGGCTTGTTCTCGAATGCGACGATCCGCAAAAAGTTGTGGGTTCGATTCTCTCTAATCTTGTCGCAGAAAACCTGGCAGAGACAACCGCCAAGGAAGGAGAGACCGTATGGATTTCGCACCCCGTTGTCGGTGTAAAGGGAGCATTAGGGGAACGCGGAAACACGCGATTTAGGCCCGGAGGATTTATCGATGAGGGCCGAGGGCTCCTGTGAACAAAATGCAGTCGCCATCTTTGCAGGCCCACGCACAGTTAAGTAGCCGAACAGGGCGGCCCACCACCAACGGGCAGGAGTAACACGATGCACCTCAAACTCAGATGGGCACGATTTTTCACTACCAATTCGACACCAGCAACGGCGATCAGGAATCTCGGGGAGCGAAATTCGACCATGGTCGATTTTCAGGTCGCCGGGGAACAAATTCGACCGTGGTCGATTTTCAGGTAGAGCGATGAAACAGTGCTTCAGACCGAAGTCTTTTTACGAGAAGAACTCTCGGCTCATCACCGAATGCAATGCCATCTGTCAGACTTTCTATGACGATGGATACGCGCTCACGCTCCGGCAACTCTTCTATCAACTGGTGTCCCGCAACCGAATAAAGAACACCGAAAGGGAATACAAGAACCTAGGAGTGTTGATAAGTGATGCACGGTACGCAGGTCTGATCGACTGGGACCACATCGTAGACCGTATCCGGGTGCTGAATAACGACTATGGGAGCCATTTCACGGACCCCGAAGACATCATCAACTACTTCACCGAGCGATTCCGCTTGGACGTTTGGAAAGATCAGGATGTGCGCCCGGAGGTGTGGGTCGAAAAGGACGCCCTGATCCAAGTAGTAGCAAACATCTGCGAACCTCTTGGTGTTCCTTATATTGCGGTGAAGGCTTATAGCTCGACATCGGCACAATGGGCCGGGCGTCTTCGGTTCCGCGAATATATTCGTGACGGAGCGAAGCCCGTAATTCTGCACCTCGGCGATCACGATGCAACAGGCGTGGATTGTTCTCGCCATCTGAAAGAGGAAATGGAGCTCTTGGTGGGCTCATCTATCGAGCTTCGCCGGCTGGCCCTTACCCCTGAACAGATCGAAAAATACGAACTCCCACCGCAACCTGGGAAGACAAGCGACCCCCGATTCAAGAGTTACCAGAAAGAGCATGGCACAAGCTACACCTGGGAACTCGACGCGCTCAACCCGAAGGTCCTGGGACGGATCATTGAGGACGGCATCCGAGAGTTCATGGACCAGGGCACGTATGACTCGAATCTAGCGCGACAGGTGCGATGCCGGCAGCAGCTCCAGCTCGTATCGGAGCGCTGGGATGAGGTTCAAGAGTTCCTGATAGATGGCTAGGGAATTGAGCCGGACGGCTGGCGGGCGGAGGCCGGCAAGAAAGTAAAGAAACGAATTCAGATTCGGTCACACCGTCCGTTATTCAAAACGGCAGAAAGCAGGAAAACACGATGGCACGCAACAAACGAAATTCTCAAACTAAATTCGATCTTTCCGATCGGGCCATGGCACTCCTAACGGCTTCTATGGGAGTGACTAAGGCCCTCATGTCCGCCAAAGAGGATTTGGCAAAAGACCCAAACGACGAACACGCGCAAAGCGCTTTGGAATTACTCGAAATCACGATTGCCGTATTAGTCGACTGGGGAGTTGAGCTCACAGAAGCCATCGACAAAGAATATGACAGGTCGACCGATAAGCTGGGCGAGGAAATGCGCTGCATGCTTCATGAGGTGTTCCAGGTTCCGTTGGTGAACTGAGAGGTCATTTTAGTTTATGAGCGATTGGACAAAATTCCGTGACGCTCTGGGCAGGTTGAGTGTCCGTCATCGACCCCGGCTAGAGCAGTGGCAACGGATTCTCGGGCCAGTCTTCGCCGGCATCGCATCGGAAGAAATCATTTTCCGCGCCATTGAGCTCGCGTTTGCTACCTCGCAGTCCTGGTGTGCAGGAGGCAAGGTCAATGAAGCCAGAGCTCGCGAAGAGCTCCGCATGATTCTGATAACCATTCGTTACCGCAACGAAGGCGAGGGAGTGCAAAAAGTCATTGAGACCGAGCGGTGCCCGTTTGCGCAAGTGAATCGCCTCGCAGCCACGCTGTATGGCGAGCACCGAGCGGATTGGGCGGATTCTATGCCCGCGGATATGAAACAGCGCATGATGGAAAAAACGCTAGCCCGCGCCGAAGTGAGCCGACGAAAAGCGCGCCTGGCACAAATCCTCGGGACGCTGTAGCAGCACGACGGCCCGCACGGGGAGTGCGGTCACCGATGGGGGGCTGACCAAACCAGCACCCGCAACCATGGAACCTACGCTCCGGCGGAGCGTTTGTATCTGGCCCCTCGGTGAGGAGTGCCCCTATCAGCACATATCTTGTGCTGCAAATCTTAATCTTCGAGGTCCTTATATGAACGCATTATCGCTCCGTGCAGAACGCGCCGCCATTGTACGCGAACTCCGCATTCTTGCCACCTCAACGAAACCATCCGACGCCGCGCTCTGGAAAGAGCTGGACGAAAAGCAAGAACGGCTCCGTCAGCAAATTCAAGAACTCGAAACTGTTCGGCCGGAAATGGAAATTTTAAACGGACCAATTGCCGACCAAGATACTGCCGACCCACTGCCTTATACTGCCGAGCTCCCTTGTCTTCTGCGCGGCAGTTTCTACCGCTTCGCAAAATGTGACCCCTCCTTCTACGCGATAGGCAAAATTGCCAAGAACGGGTGGCGCGAAGCGCTTGATATTGCCATGCCAGACGCGTGGAAAGAATACCTAAGCGCGTCCCCGGTCCCGACGCACTTCGGTCTTGCATACACGGGACCCTTCTTCATTCGCTGCGACCACGGATGTTCGCACGGTAACGACAGCCATGCAACCGCGAGTATTTGCAGTGGTAGCGACTTTCGGCCGGGCAGCGTTTTTCGCCGTAGCGAGCGCCAAATTCAGGAAGCCGGTTTTGTGTTCGTGTGGATTGGCGTCGGGAAAGATGCGCTTGACACTGCGTATGGATCCCTAGTCGAAATCGGCATTGCGCACACACTGGGCAAGCCGATACTGCTAGCCCACCACCCGCGAGCCAACGTCCGGGACTTTTGGTTTGCCATCGAAACAGCGTCCGCAGTGGTTTGCGCAGAGAGCCCTCTGTCCGCGCTGGGAATGCCGCACAGTGATAGGAGCCGCCGATAATGAATAACTTCTTGGAGATTGCACTCCGCAATGCGGCTAGAGGCTTCCGCGTCATGCCAATTAAGGGCAAGGATGCTTTCCTCAAGAGCTGGCCTACAGTCGCAACCACGGACGAAAAGCGCATACGGGAATGGGCTACGCAGTTCCCCAATTACAACTGCGGAGTTGCGGGCGGCCCGGACATCGTTATCCTCGACTCCGACCGTGTGAGCCGGTTAAGAGAACTAGCCGGTGAGCACACGGCAGAGTGGTTTAACACATACTCGGTAAGCAGCGGACGGCCCGATAGAGCGCACTTTTATTACCGCATGACGGATGAGGTGCGGGCGTTTGGCAATAAGCGATGGGCTGAGCCGGGCATTGATGGCAACGTCTTTGAGGTGAAGGTCCACGGCGGCCAAGTGGCCGCCGAAGGCAGCACTCACCCGGACACTGGCGAAGTCTACAAGGTCACTCAAGATCTACCGTTGCTAACGTTTCCTGCGGGATTGATGGCGCTGATACGCGAGTGCTACGCGAAGACCAATCCGAGCGGCAAGCGGGAATGGAATCTGCCAGTGCATGACGGGGAAGGCCGGGACGATTTTTTGATCAGCCAGGCCGGGCGGCTTCGCCACGCAGGAGCGTCGGAAGCTGTCATCCGTGCGCACCTTGAAGAAGTCAACGCGAACGCCCAGCTCATGGCGGACCCGAAGAGCGAAGCGGACTTAGACCGAATTGCAAGGAGCGCAGCCCGCTACGATGTTCCATCGCCCGAGGGCAAAGTAGTCATTGGGAAGGCGATCGCGCAGCCCGAGCCCGCACCGCTGCCCCAGCGCAACCGGCCGAATTATCCGATTGAAATATGGGACGGCACCGTCGTGGGAGAATTCGCTAAGCTGTGCGCGGAGGATAACCATATTCCCAGGAAGATTTATGCGGAGTCATTCCGCTGTGCCCTGGGTGCCGTGGTGGGGGACCGTATCTCTTGCCCGGTAGAAGGTGCGTTGCCCCGGTCTTACACCATCATTATTGCGCCGAAGGGCAAAGGCAAGGGAACTGGTATCCGGCGCGCCGTGCGTTTCTTCAACCAAACATGGACCAGCGCGTTTACATCCGTGACCCCTGGATTCCTCTCCGGCGGACGGGACTTCCTTTGGAAACCAAAGGGAATTGGGGCGTGGCTTGCCGGTGCATCCAGCGTGCCCGGTATGGCGCGATTGACCAAAGAGCTGAAATCAACGCCCGTCCACAAAACATGGGGCAACTCGCTGCCTCGCATTTTCTCGGTCTACGAGGAGATGAAGGGTTTCTTGTCAACCCTCTTTATAGAAGGTGGAGTAGGCACTGGAATGGAGGGCATTGTCTGCCAGTTGTGGGATGACGTCACATTCAATGGCACGGCCACGGGAACGCGCGAGGCCGTATATGGCGAGATGCTGTTTTCGCTGTTGGCGGGAGTGACGGAGGAAGACTGGTTTGACATCCTCAGCCGAGGTAACGCGGTTGGCGGTGGTTTGATGTCCAGGCTCAACCTCATCGGCACCGAGGGCGGATATGAAAACGTAAGCAAAATGAAACAGCCAAACTTCACTGCCCTTCAAGAAACGTTTCTTCCACGGCTCAGGTTGCTAGAAGATGCACAAGCTCATATTCGGTCCACTGATGGCGCAGACGAGGTGATTAGCGATTGGCAAGACACGTTGCCCGAGGGGTCTGAGCGCATGAACGTTCACGCGTGGCGCAGTGCGTTGTTGCTGGCCTGGCTGCGACACGAGGAAGCAATCACAGCTAGGACCGCTGAGGATGCCGTGCGCCTTGGTGAGTATCAGGTGGATTCGCACGAGTACTACCGTGTCAAATCGGCCGACACGCCGAACGCCAAGGTTCAAGGAAAGATTCTGCGAACACTCACGATGACGGGTCCGTCGACCAAGCGAGAGCTTCAACAGTGTACCCATGCCCACCGCGATGGAACCGACTTGTGGAATCGTGCTCTTGAAGGGTTGATAAGGGATGGCGCCGTGGGCAAACGGGAAGATGGTGCTTACTACTTGGCCGCCGATCTGAGGATGTAGCCAGTAGCCAGGGGTGCCTATGTCTATCGTGGGCTTTATTTTTATATATGTATGTTATTGAAAATAATGAGTAAAGCAAAAACAGGCACACAAGGACCCCTGGCTACACGGCTACAGTGGCTACAGGCCTACGAGATGACATTGTTCCTGCGTCTTGACCGGGGTAGGGGATATGGGGGTCTGTGTTTATGACGAACAAACGGCGAAGATCCGACATGTCCCTTCTTCCACGCATAGGCGATTAAAAAGCGAAAGTGTGACGAATAAATTCAGGACCGTGAGACCTCTGGTCGCGCGATCCTGAGACTTCTGGTCATATTTAGGCATCATTTCGGGGCATTTAGGACCTATTAAAATGAGCACTTTTACCCAATCCGAATGGCTCACAACCGCCGAGGCCGCCCGCTACTTTAAGGTCAAGGCCCGCTCGCTGTTGCTGTGGGTGCGCCAAGGCAAGATCCCAGCCTACGCACTCTCAGGCACAAGACGCCGCGTATGGAGGTTTCGCAAGAGTGACCTTGACGCTGCGTTGCTCTCGCGTCCCGTGGTAAGCTGCGAGACGCCAGCCGCGCCCGCGGAAAGGCAACTCATTTGAAACGGGCACGGAAACCAAGAGCAGTGCGCAATGAAGCGCGGGGAACTTGGGTATTTTTCCCCGTACTTAACGGAAAGAGGACGACTCGAAAGTTGGGGGCCCTCAAGGAACTCACGCAAGAGCAAGCCAACCGCAGAGCTGAGGAAATGCTGCGCAGCCTGAAGCTCCAGGGCGAACGAAAAGCGCCAACAGTTCTGTGGGTAGTGGGGCAATACCGGATCGAACGGATGCCGAAGCTTCGCCACAGCACGCAAAGAGTCACGGAGCTGTGGCTCAAGAAATACGTCTTGGCCTATTGGGGCTTGAAGCCAATTAGCGATTTACAGCCACGTCCGGTGCAATTGTGGCTGGAGTCACTACCGCTTGCGCCCAAGACGCGCGGGCATCTGAGGGAACTGCTACACCGTCTCGTTGACTATGCGATGTGGTGTGGCTCGATTCCTGTGGGAACGAATCCCGTATCGCTAGTCAGGGTGCGGGGCTCATCAAAGCGCAAGACGAGACCCCGAAGCCTTACGGTGGATGAGTTTCACATTCTATCGAAGCACCTGCGTGAGCCATTCAAGACCATGACACTGTTGCAACTGTGTCTGGGTCTGCGTGTCTCGGAACTGCTGGCGCTGCGATGGCAGGACCTGGATTGGATGGGCTCAAAGCTCAACGTCGAGCACGGGATTGTGAATCAGCATCTCGATTCCGTGAAGACGGAGGGCTCACGCAAGACGATGACACTGGACCCGCAACTACTCTCCGTGCTCGCGGCTTGGAAACAGGTCACGCAGTTTGGGGAGGCGGATGATTGGCTGTTTTCTTCGCCGGTTAAAATCGGGCGCTTGCCATATTCCTACACGGGGTATTGGCGGGCACTGCAAACAGCCGCGGGCCGCGCGGGGCTCGGCAGAATGGGAACGCACACTTTCAGGCATAGCTACCGCTCATGGCTTGACAGCGTGGGGACTGCAATCACTGTGCAACAGAAGCTCATGCGTCACAGTGATATTCAAACCACGCTCAACATTTACGGGGACGTTGTAACCGATGAGATGGAGCGTGCAGGCTCGAAAGTAGCTGCACTGGCGCTCAATCTTGATTCCAAGGTGATTCCAGCGGCGGTAAGCCATTAAAAGAATGGCTCCTCAGGTAGGACTCGAACCTACAACCCTCCGGTTAACAGCCGGATGCTCTGCCATTGAGCTACTGAGGAGTGATGTTGTCCAAGTATATCACTCGTTGCGGTTTACGCCG
>Ga0181523_10000288_pt1 | contig 56458 bp, 53 predicted proteins | sample PEATcosm2014_Bin_43_FD_119752 | JGI IMG/M metagenome (GOLD analysis project Ga0181523, IMG submission 119752) | Peatland microbial communities from MTU Mesocosm Facility, Houghton, MI, USA - PEATcosm2014_Bin05_30_metaG | ecosystem: Environmental > Terrestrial > Soil > Wetlands > Peat | place... | reverse complement strand
GTGGTGGTGATGGTGATGATGATGGGACGGCACGATGCGGATGCGGGGCGCCGCATGGTGATGATGATGGTGATGATGGTGATGGCCCACGACGATTCCGACTTGGGCGAGATTGACCTCGTCAGTCGGCCTGTTGGCAAGCCTCGCGTCATCGGCCTTTAGGGCATCGAGCGCGTTCGGGACCGGATTGAGTAAATCCCGATAACTCGCTGCAGGGTTTTGGGCGTTTCCCTGCACTTCTGTAGCATTCGCGCCGCTGACCGTCGCCAAGGCGGCTGCGGCTCCCAAAAGTCCGGCTATCTTCTTGTCCATTATTCCTCTCCAAAGGTGTTGGCGGCGGTCTCATGCGCCGTCAACAACAATGACTGTGGAGAGCGATTGTTCCCGATCGGACAGAGTTCCGCCGGGGAGCCTCGATCATGTCAACGCTTGACGCATCGATGCGCGCAGGCTCTCGGTCGCCGCCAGATCGATGGCGAAGGTTTCGGGGTCGAGCACGACGCCATAATAGTCCCGCACCGCAGCAACCGAGATGTAGCCCTGCTTGGCATCGGCGGCGACGTCGGCGACCGGCCTTTGCAGCGGCGAGCCATAACCGCCGCCGCCGCCCGAGCGCAGCCGGAACGCATCGCCGGTCTTGAGCATCGCCACCAAAACTTTGGCGTTGGGGAAGTCGGTCTTCCATTTGCCGTCGAGCCGCAGCGCCACCTCGTTGCCGGTGGCGTCGCCGCCGCCGTCGAGGCCCCACGGCTTGCAATGGGCGCGCTCGACCTGGGTGTTGAAGGTCATCGGCACTCGCGCCCGCACCACGCGCTCGACGCCGAGCCCGCCGCGATGGCGCCCGGCGCCGCCGGAATCGGGAACGAGGGCATAGCGCTCGACCACGATGGGAAATTTCACCTCGGACTGTTCGCTCGGTGAGTTGTGAGTGTCGCCGTCGTTGATGCAGACGGTCGCCGACACGCCGTCCTCGCTGCGCTTGGCGCCCCAGCCGCCGCCGAGCGGGCCGAAATTGGCGAGGAAAAACTCCGAGGTTTTGGTGTTGATGCCGTGCAGCGCCGCGATCAACAGATCGGCGTGATGGCCGGCGATGGTGCGGTCGGGAATGACCGGTGCCAGCGCCTTGAACACGGTGTCGACAATGGTCATCGGATAGGTCATCCACCAGCGCATCGGCGCCGGCCGCACCGCGCTGATGATGCGCCCCGGCGGCACAATGGTCTTGAGGCTGCGGAACGAGCCGTCGTTGATCGGATAATCGGTCGGCGAGGTCAGGCATTTGTACGCCACCTGCGAGCAGGCGAAGCCGGTGGTGATGCCGGAATTGTAGAAGCCGCGCACCTGGCGCGAGACGTCGGTGAGATCGACTGTCATCTCGTCGCCCTTGACGATGACGCGCACCTTGATCGGCACCTTCTTGCCGACGTCGATGCCGTCGTCGTCCATGTAGGACTCCGCCTCGTAGACGCCGTCCGGGATCGAGCGGGTGCGGGCGCGCGCCATCGCCTCGGAATGATCCATGATGGCCTTGATCGCGCCTAGCACCGCATCGCGGCCGTAGCGCTCGACCAGTTCGAGGAAACGGCGCTCGCCGGTTTTCACCGCGGTGATTTGCGCGCGCAAATCGCCCATGGCGCGGCTCGGCAGCCGCATGTTCTGCTTGATCACCTCGATCAGCGTGTCGTTGACCTTGCCGCGATCGTGCAGCTTGAGGATCGGGATCTGCAGGCCTTCGGAGAAGATATCGGTAGTCATGCCGCCGAGCGTGCCGCCGATGTCGAGCCAATGCGCCATGCAGCAGGAGAAGCCGACGAGTGCGCCCTTGTGAAAGATCGGCAAGGTCAGCGTGACGTGATTGAGGTGGCTGCCGGTGAGATAGGCGTCGTTGGTGACGTAGATGTCGCCCGGCCGGATGTTCTTCTTGCCGAAATGCTTGATCTTGGCCTTCACCGTCTCCGCCATGCCGCGGATAAACATCGGCAGCCCGATGCCGATCGACACCGTCTCGCCGTCTGCCGTGAACAGCCCGGTGGTGAAATCCAGCGCCTCGTAGATGATGATGTTGTAGGCGGTGCGCATGAGGTTGGTCTTCATTTCCTCAGTCACCGCGATGACGCCGTTGCGCACGATCTCGGTGACGACCGGATCGACCTTCGCTTTGCGCGAGCGTTTCATTTTGATTTTGCGCCTCATTTCAACTCGATCACTCCGGCTTGATGTTCGCGAACTTGATCACCTTGGCCCATTTCTCGGTTTCGTCGGCAACGAGCTTGCCGAAATCGGCTGGCGAGCCGGGAAATGCCACGGAGCCGAGATCGGCAAGCCGCTTCTTCAGCGTGGCATCGGCGAGGCCGGCATTGATCTCCTTGTTGAGCTTGTCGACGATGTCGGCCGGCGTGTTCTTGGACGCGCCGATGCCGTAGAAGCCGCTCGCATCGTAGCCCGGCACGAACTCCGCCACGCTCGGAACATCCGGCAAAGCATCCGTGCGCGACGCCGTGGTCACCGCCAGCGCCCGCAGCCTGCCGTCGCGGACATACCCGATCGCCGCTGAAATCGGAGCGAAATAGACCTGCACTTGGCCGCCGAGCAGATCGGTCAATGCCGGTGGCGAGCCGCGATAGGCGACATGCGCCATGTCGACGCCGGTCATGAACTTGAACAGCTCACCTGCCATATGCGGCGACGTGCCGACGCCGGGCGACGCCATGTTGATCTTGCCCGGATTGGCCTTGGCATAGGCGATGAACTCAGGGACCGTTTTGGCCGGAAACGACGACACCACGACCATGACATTGGGATCGCGGCTGATGCCGCCGACCGGCGCGATGTCGCGGATGAAATTGTAATTCAGCTTGTCGTAGAGCGTCGCATTGACCGCGTTGGCAAGCGACGCCAGCAGCAGCGTCTGCCCGTCGGCCGTCGCCTGGACGACCGCCTCGGTGGCGATACCGCTGCTGCCGCCGACCCTGTTCTCGACGACGAACGGCTGGCCGAGCCGATCGGACAGCCATTGTGCCATCAGGCGCGCCAGAATGTCGGGCGCGCCGCCGGCGCCGAAGCCGACGAGCAGGCGCACCGGCCGCGACGGATAGGCTTGCGCGCAAGCGAACCGCGGCGCGAATGGAAGCGCGACGGCGCCCGCTGCGAGATGCAGAAATTCTCGACGGAGCAATTTCATAATGACCCTGCCAATCCCGGCTGAAGCCTGCCCGACGTAAGCTAAAGACTTACCCTGCCTTGATGCCGGCGTCGCGAATGACTTTGCCCCACTTTTCCGTTTCGTCGGTGATGAGCTTGCCGAAATCGGCCGCCGAACCGGTCAGCACCATGCAGCCCATGTCGGCGAGCCGCGCTTTGATCGCGGGATCGGCGAGGCCGGCATTGGTCTCCCGGTTGAGCGTTTCGATAATGTCGGCGGGGGTGCCGGCCGGCGCGGCGATGCCGAACCATGAGCTCGTCTCATAGCCCGGCACGAATTCGCTGATGCTGGGCAGGTCCGGCAAGATGTCCGAGCGTTTGAGCGTGGTCACCCCCAAGGGGCGTAGCTGGCCGGCGCGGATATGCTCAATCGATGCAATCGTGGTCGCGAACGCGACCGGGACCTGTCCGGCAATCAGATCGGCCATCGCCGGCCCGTCGCCGCGATAAGGCACATGCTGCAGATTGACGCCGGTCATGACGTTGAACAACTGGCCGGCTAAATGGCTCGGCGTCCCGATGCCGGCCGAGGCGTAGCTGAGTTTGTTATCCTTGGCGTAGGCGATCAGTTCCGGAATTGTCTTCACCGGCAGCGACGGATGGACCTCGGCGACGTTGGGCAGGCGCACCACACCGGCGACCGGCGCCGTATCGCGAAGAAAATCGAAATTGAGATGCTCGTAGAGCGCGGCATTGGCCGCCACGGCGGGTGGCACCATGAGCAGCGTGTAGCCGTCGGGCGCCGCCTTCACCACGGTTTCGGCGCCGATATTGCCGCCCGCCCCCGGCCGGTTCTCGATGACGAATTGCTGGCCGAGCCGTTGCGACAGCCATTGGCCCATCAGGCGCGCGAGAATGTCGGTGGTGCTGCCGGCGGCGAAGCCGACGATCAGGCGTACCGGATGTGATGGATAATCGGCGGCGCAGGCGATACGCGAAATAGCGGGCAGCGCGGCGGCGCTGGCGGCGAGGTGCAGAAATTTTCGACGGTGAAATGTCATGGCTCATTCCGCCTTGATGCCGGCATCGCGGATGACTTTGCCCCATTTCTCGGTTTCGTCGGCGATCAGCTTGCCGAAGTCCGCCGGCGAGCCGGTGAGCGCCATGCCGCCCATGTCGTCGAGCCGCGCCTTGATCGTCGGATCGGCAAGGCCGGCATTGGTCTCGCGGTTGATGAGCGCGACGATGTCGGCGGGCGTTCCTTTCGGCGCAGCGATGCCGAACCACGAGCTCGCCTCGAAGCCCGGAACGGTTTCCGCCACGGTCGGAACGCCCGGCAGCGCATCCGAACGCTTGAGCGTGGTCACCGCGAGCGCACGCAACTGGCCGGCGCGGATATGTCCGATCGACGCCGTCATGGTCGCGAACCCGACCTGGACTTGGCCGGCGATGAGATCGACCATGGCCGGCCCGTCGCCGCGATAAGGGACGTGTTGCAAGTTGGCGCCGGTCATGGCGTTGAACAATTGTCCGGCCAGATGGCTCGCGGTGCCGATGCCGGCCGACTCGAAGCTGAGCTTGCCCGGATTGGCTTTGGCGTAGGCGATCAGTTCGGGGATCGTTTTGACCGGTAGCGAAGGATTGACCTCGGCGACGTTGGGCACGCGCACCACGCCGGCGACCGCCGTCGCGTCGCGGAGAAAAATGAAATTCAGATGCGGATAGAGCGCGGCATTGGCCGCGACCGCGGGCGGCACCATGTAGAGCGTGTAGCCGTCGGGCGTCGACTTGATCATCTCCTCAGCGGCGATATTGCCGCCGGCGCCCGGCCGATTCTCGACCACGAATTGCTGGCCGAGCTGTTGCGACAGCCATTGCCCGATCAGGCGGCCGAGAATGTCGGTCGTGCTGCCGGCGGCAAAGCCGACCAGGACGCGCACCGGATGCGACGGATAAGTGTCGGCTCGCGCGATCCGCGAGATCGCCGGCAGGGCAGCGGCGCCGGCGGCGAGGTGCAGGAATTTGCGGCGGGGCAATGTCATGGCGTGGTCCTCCTGGGCCAAAGCTGCCGAACTTCAACGTCCTCCGACTGCAATCACCAGGTTTCCCAAGGCATCGACCTCCATCGCGTCGCCCGGCATCAGCACCGTGGTCGAGGCGTATTCTTCGATCAAGGCCGGTCCCTTGATCTTATTCCCGGCGAGGAGTGCGTCGCGGCGAAAGGTCGGCGTCAAATGGAAGCGCCCGCCATAATAGACGTTGCGCTTGCCATTGGCTGCGGCCTTCGCCGGCGTCTTTTGGCCGCGCGCGATCTTGCGCTGCGGCGGCTTGCGCATCAGCCCGGTCACGGTCGAACGCAGGCTGACGATCTCGGCGCGTTCGGCCGGCGCGGACGTGCCGTAGCGCTGCGCGTGCATGGCGTCGAAATGGCGCTTGATCGCGTTGCGGTCCTTGCGCGCGAATACCGCCATCGGCAGGTCGACGGTGACCGCGTGCTCCTGGCCGACATAGCGCATGTCGGCCGCGCGCTTGACCGCGATCTGCTGCGGCTTGACCGAGGTGCCGGCGATGGCGTCGCGGCCTTGTTGCTCCAGCGCGCGATAGACTTTTTCAATCACATCGAATTTGGCGTCTTCCAGCGGCGTGAACCAGGTGCGCACGAAATCGTAGCGCAGATCGGAGAACAGCATGCCGAAGGCCGAAAAAACGCCAGGCGCGAACGGCACGATGACTTTGCCCATGCCGATCTCGCGCGCCACCTCGACGGCGTGCAGGGGACCGGCGCCGCCATAGGCGAACAGCACGAAATCGCCGGCATCGAAACCGCGCTCGGTGGTGACGCCCTTCACCGCATAGGACATCGCCGTGGCGGCAATGCGCAAGATTCCGTCGGCGGCTTCGACCGCGCTCATGCCGAGCGGATCGCCGATCTTTTCTTGCAGCGCGCGCTCGGCGGCGACGACGTCGAGCTTCATCTCGCCGCCCAGAAAGCGCTCGGCGCCAAGCCGGCCAAGCATCAGGTTGGCGTCGGTCACGGTCGGCTCGGTGCCGCCGAGGCCGTAACAGGCCGGACCGGGCGAAGCGCCCGCGCTCTGCGGGCCGAGGCGGAGCGCGCCGTCGTCGACGCGAGCGATCGAGCCGCCGCCGGCAGAGACCTCGAAAATGTCCATCATGGCGATCTGCACCGGCAGCGCCTTCTCGTAGCCGCCGATCAGCGCCGCGCCGGTGGTCAAAGCCTCGCCGTGATAAATAACGCCGGCCTTCGCCGTGGTGCCGCCCATGTCGAAGGCGATGGCATTGTCGATTTTCAGCGCGCGGCACAGCGCCTGGGTGCCGATGACGCCGGCGGCCGGCCCGGATTCCAGCATGCGCACGCACTGGTCTTGGGCTTGCTCCGCCTCGTAAAGGCCGCCGGTCGATTGCACCACCAGGAACGAGCCGGCGAAACCGGCCTTGCGCATATGGGCATCGATCTCGCCGATATAGCGGCGCACTTTTGGGCCGATATAGGCGTTGGCCGCCACCGTCGCGCAGCGCTCGAACTCGCGATATTCCTGCGACAGTTCGTGAGAAGCCGAGACGAACAGCGCCGGGTGATTTTTTTCCAGGATCGCTTTCGCCCGCCGTTCGTGATCGGCATTGGCGTAACAATTGAGGAAGAGAATCGCGGCGGCTTCGATGCCGAGCCGTTCGAACTCCTTGCCGAGCGCAGCGATCTCGTCGTCGTCGAGCGGCTTGTCGATTTCGCCGTCGGCCAGCATGCGCTCGTGCACTTCGAAGCGCAGCGCCCGCTCGATCAGCGGCACATGTTTCTGGAAGAACAGATTGTAAGCGTCCGGCCGGTTGATGCGGCCGATCTCGTAGATATCGCGAAAGCCTTCGGTGATCAGCAGTGCGGTCTTGGCACCGGTGCGCTCAAGCATCGTATTGATGGCGATGGTCGAGCCGTGCAGGAACAGCCCGGCGGAGCGATAGTCGCTGCCGGCCTTGGCGACACCTGCGCTGATCCCTTCGACCAGATGCGCCGGCGTCGACAGCGCCTTGCCGAAGGTGAGCTTGCCGGACTTTTCGTCGAACACCGCGATATCGGTAAAGGTGCCACCGATATCCGCCGCCAGCCGCAATCGCCCCTGCGCCATTCCAAAATGCCTCATGCGTCCAGCACGACGTATTCGTCTTCGACGCTGACGGCAAACGTCTCGGCCACATAGGGGCCCTCGACCAATGCCGCGCCGGGCGCCACCGACACCGAAAATTGCCGCGCCCGGATGCGCGATGGATCGCACCAGGATTTGCCGGTGCGCACGTCGAACTCCCAGCCGTGCCATGGGCAGCGGATGATCTCGCCCTGGCGCGAATAGCGGTATTCGCCGGGCTCTTTGGCTTCGACCAGGCCGGTCAAGCGGCCTTCGCACAGGCTGCCGCCCTGATGCGGGCAGCGGTTGGCGAGCGCGAAGAACTCGCCCTTGATGTTGAACACCGCGATCTGGCGGCCCTTGATGTCGACGAGCTTGCGGGTGCCGGCGGGAAATTCGCGCAACGCGGCGATCACGTGTTTCGCCATGGATTTATGCCGCCTGCTCTGCGAGACGGCTGTAGGTCGCAAGCGCATTGTCGCGCCGGATCTTGCCGTGCAGCTTTTGCGGAATGCCCGCCGGCATGATGGCGTCGCCGTCGAACTGCCAGTGCGGAAAGTCGGACGCGAACAGCAGCATGTCGTCGGACTGCATGTGCTCGATCAGTTTTGCCACCGCCGCCGGATCGTCCGGACCGTCGAACGGCTGAATGGTGAGCCGCACGTGATCGCGCACGATCTCGGCCGGCGAGCGGTCGATCCACGGCACTTCGAGCCGCACGCCGCGCCAGAATTTCGACAGCCGCCACAAAAACGCCGGTAGCCAGGTGACGCCGGATTCCAACAGCACCACTTTGAGCTTCGGATATTTCACGAACACGCCTTCGCAAACGAGGCTCGCCAACTGCGACTGAAAGCCTTGCGACTGCGCCGCGTAATCCTCGACATACCAGGACGGCCAGCCGAGCGAGGTCACCGGATGCCGGTAGCTCGAGCCGGCATGGATGCCGAGCGGCAGGCCGTGGCGCTCGGCGGCTTCATAGACCGGCCAATATTGGCGGCGGCCGAGCGGCATTTCGCCCATGCACAGTACCAGCACCTGCACGAAGCGCTGGTCGGCGGCGCAGCGCTCGATCTCGGCGACGGCGAATTCGGTGTTCTGCATCGGCACCACGATCGAAGCGCGCAGCCGCGGATCGCGGTCGAGCCATTCCTTGGCGACCCAGTCGTTGATCGCCTTGGCGAACGCCGCCGCCATGTCCTCGCTGTACAGAAGCTGCACGCCATAGAGGCAATGGCAGATGGCGATGTCGATGTTCCAACGGTCGAGTGCGTGCGTGCGCAGCGCGTCCAATGTATTGGCCGGCGCGCCACCCTTGCCGCGCCAATCCGGCCGCGCCGTGAGCGGCGCATTCGGCGGATAGCTGATCGATTCCAGCGAATTCATGCCGCGGTCGACCACGCTGTCGCGCCAATATTCGTCGAGATGCGGCAACAGCGCCTGCATGCTCGGCACATTGACGTGCACGTCGCAATCGATTGTCGACCATGACGCGGTCACGGCGTCTCCTCGGGCATTTGGCGTATTATCGGCACCGGCGGGGCGGGCGCGTCAAGGCGACTGCAGCGGACCCGGCAAGGCGCGCTCGGCTTCCGCCTCGAGCTGCGCCTCATGGCCGCGCACGAAATGGGCGGCGATGACCAGGACGATGACGGTGGCAATGACGAGGACGATCACGCCCCAGCCGGCGAGGCGCTCGACTTGCCGGCCCAGCGTATAGGCGGCGGTGCCGAAGAACATCGCCCAGACGGAAGCGCCGAAGACATTCGCCAACAGGAATTGCGGCCACGGCATGCGATTGGCGCCGGCCATGACGCCGGCGACCGTGCGCAGGACCGGGACGAACTGAGCGACGATGACGATCTTGCCGCCATGGCGCAGGAACAGATATTGGCCAAGCTTGATCCGCGCCTCATTGATCCAGATGTAGCAGCCGTAGCGCAGCAGCAGCCAATAGCCGAAGTAGCGGCCGATCAGATAGCCGAGGGTGCGGCCGATGATCGAGGCGCCCGCCGCCGTCAGGATCACCGCCACGATATTGAACTCGTGCTTGGTGCCGGAAATGACCGAGGCGATGATCAGCGCCGTCTCGCCCGGCACCGGAAAGCCTATGCCTTCCAGGCCGATGGTGCCGGCGACCACGAGCAGGCCGTAGGCATGAATGAGATGGGCGATGAATGGCATGAAGGCTGTGTGTTTACCCGGGCACCGCTCACTTATACTTATTCGCTAGGAAAGAGAACTCCTTGACTTGCCATCTTAGTCTCGCGCAGGCGTGGCTGGGTTTGCTTAAAACGCGGGTGCGACGCCATGTATAAGGACTTGCGCGAATTCATCGCTGCCGTCGATAAGCTCGGTGCCTTGCGGCACATCGAAGGCGCCGACCCGCGGTTTGAGATCGGCGGTATCACCGAGGTCGCGGCCGGCCTGCCTGACTGTCCGGCGCTGCTGTTCGACAACATCAAAGGCCACCAACGCGGCTTTCGCGTCTTCACCAATGCCACCACCAATGTGCAGCGCGCGGCGCTGGCGCTCGGGCTTGACCCGACGCTGCGGCCGCTCGACGCGCTGAAAGCCTGGATGGAGAAGCGCAGGATTTTGCAGCCGCAGCCGCCGGTCACCGTCAAAACCGCCGCGTTCCTCGACAACACGATGACCGGCCGCGACGTCGATATCGCGCGCTTCCCGGCGCCGATCTGGCACCGCCACGACGGCGGGCCGTTCATCGGCTCGGGCTCGCTCGTCATCATGCGCGATCCCGACTCTGGCTGGATCAATGCCTCGATCTATCGCGTCCAGGTGCACGGGCCAAACAAAGTCACGGTGCAGTTCGATCACGGCGGCCGCCACGGCGCCATCATCGCCAAAAAATATTGGGACCGCGGCGAGAGCTGCCCCGTGGCCATCGTGCACGGCGAGGATCCGGCATTGTTCATCGCCGGCTTCGAATATTTGCCCGACGGCCGCTCGGAATACGAGTTCGCCGGCTCGATCAAAGGCGCACCGATCGAAGTATTCGCCGGCCCGCAGACTGGTCTGCCGCTTCCCGCCCTGGCGGAAATCATTTTCGAAGGCCGCTTGCTGCCGATGAGCGAAGCGACGCTGCCCGAGGGACCGTTCGGCGAATTCACCGGCTATTACGCCGCCGCGGCGCGGCCGGGGCCGGTGATGGAGGTGAGCGCCATCCATCACCGCAACGATCCGATCCTGCTCGGCTCGCCGCCGATGAAACCGCCGCGCTTTCATTTTGGCCTGCCATTCCGCGCCGCCACCATCTGGAGCAATCTCGAAGCCGCCGGTGTTAGTGACGTGGTCGGCGCCTGGCAGCATGTTTCGCAGCTCATGACCGTGGTGGCGCTGCGGCAGCGCTACGACGGCCACGCCAAGCGCGCGGCGCTGGTCGCAGCGGCACACAGCTACATGGCGCGCATCATCGTCGTGGTCGACGACGACATCGATCCATCGAACCTCGCCGACGTGATGTGGGCGGTCGCCACCCGCTGCGAACCGGCCGAAGGCATCGACATCGTGCGCAACGCCTGGAGCTCGGCGCTCGATCCGCGCATTGCGCCGGACGACAAGCAGCGAGGCGTCACCTCACACTCCAAGGCAATCATCGACGCCTGCCGGCCGTTTGCCTGGCGCGACAAATTTCCACCGACCTCGGCGTTGTCACCCGATGAGACGCGGGAGATAGAGGCGAAATGGGGGAAGCTTTTGTAGAATCGAGCCCAAAGGACGACGCATCAGGTTATGATTTTCACCGCCTATCTCGACGAAAGCGGTACTCACGCGGGAGCGTCTGTATCCGCATTAGCAGGTTTCGTAGGGCACGCACGCCAGTGGCGCAAATTTGAAAAACGCGTTGGCAGACTATTTGCGCGATTTCACGTGAATATTTTTCACGCTATCGATGTTCGGCGCGGAGACGACGATTTCGAAGGATGGACCGTAGATAAAAAAATCGATTTTTACGACGAGTTCCAACACATCATCAATGACACGCTTGAAAGTGGCGTGGTCGCCTTCCTCGAAGAAGACGATTACAAATATTACCGGAATTTGTATTGGCCAAAAAAGACGCGACCTGATTCAAAATACACCCTTATGTTTCGAGGCTGCCTAGCCCATATTGTTGATGTTATCGGGCATATTCCAGATACTATTGAGCCGCACCTTTATGTTGTTTTGGAAGATGGTCACAAGAACGCGCAAGATGTGGTGCGTAACTATGATTGCGTGCGCGGCCGACTCGGCAATACGGGACGAGCATTGTCTGGGCTGTCTTTCGACAACAAAAAGAGCTGCTTGCCGCTCGCCGCAGCTGATCTATTTGCCTATTCGGCATGGGGTAACAGAGTGGGTCAAAAGCCGATTGGGGTCCCCAAGAAGCCTCCCAAGTCAGAGGCCTCTTATCGGGGCAATATGTTCTGGGTCGGCCTGAATAGAGACAGCTTAGACAGTCTGCACGAGCAGGCAATCGACATTGCCAACGGTCGCGATTCTTCGGTTCCTTACGTTTTGCGGAGACAGCCCTCATAAAAGATCGTGTGAATTTTTCTCCCTTCGACCGACATTTCGCTCACTCCACCGCGTTGGCCGAATTCAAGCTGTCGATCAGCGAGGAACGGTACAAAAACTTCTTGTGCAATGTGACGTCCTCTGATGTACGCCGCAGCTCGTCCAGATGCTGCCAGCGCACCTTCGGATCTTTCTCCTCCAGCGCCTTCTTGTTCTGGATGGTCTGCGCCTGCACGTAATCGACCTGAGCCTTGCGGCGCTGGCGGGTGTAGCGGTCGAGCACGCTTGCCTCGCCGCGGCCGAACCACACGTCGGACAATTTCTCGGCGAGATTGATGGCGTCGTGGATGCCGCCGTTCATGCCCATGCCGCCGATCGGATTGTTGACATGGGCGCAGTCGCCGGCGAGCAGCACGCGGCCCTTGTTGAAGGTCGCGGCGACGCGCTGGTGCACGGCGTAGAGTGCGTAATAGGGAATCTCGTATTCGCCGCTCTTTTGGTGGATGCCTTGCAGGCGGCGCTGGATGCCGGCCATGCTCAGCGCTGCCTCGTCGGTCTCCTGCTCCGGCACCGGGAACACGCCGCGCCAGATGCCGGGCGGGCCTTTGCCTTTGACCTTGAACAGATTGATCCATTCGTCGGGATCGGAGAAATAATTCCGCGTGCAATAGCCTTGGCCGGTGGTGCCAAAATCGAAACTGGTGCCGATCTTGATGAAGCGCTCGGGCCAAGTGAAGCCCTCGAAGGCGATCTCGGCGAGGCGGCGCACCGTGCTCGAGCCGCCGTCGCTGCCGATCAGATATTTGCCGCGCAGCGTTTCGGTTTCGCCGGCGGCGTTGGTGACCGTGGCCTCGACGTCGTCGGCGGTCTGCGTAAGCCCGGTGAGCTTGGTCGAGAACCGCACCTCGCCGAGCCCGCTCGCCTTGATGTGCGGCAGCGCGGCGTGCACCAGCTTGTACTGCTCCCACTGCACCACATACGGGTACGGCACCTCGCCCTTGAGCAGGCTGATGTCGAACACCGCGATCAGCTTGCCGGTGGCGCGGTCGCGAAAATGGAACAGCGGCGCTTCCATGCCGCCGGTCGGTGCCGTGGAGAACATCTCCTTTTCCAGCCCGAGCACCACCAGCATGTCCACGGTCGGCGGGTGGATGGTGGCGGCGCGCTGATCCTCGGCGGCGTCCGGCAACTGCTCGATCAGCGTGACCGGGATGCCCTTTTTGACCAGGGCCAAAGTCATCACGGCGCCGACCGGGCCACAGCCGGAAATGATGACGCGATTGTCGCTCTGCATGGGTTACATCCATTTCGTCATTCCGGGGCGCCGCGCAGCGGCGAGCCCGGAATCCATATCCCCAGCGCCGGGGTTATGGATTCCGGGCTCCTCGCTTCGCTCGGCCCCGGAATGACGAGTCATCGTGCGCGCACCATCGCGGTTGCTCATACTTTCGAAATATCGAATGTCGCGGGATGAAACAATTCCTCGACCTTCACTTTGCGGTCGGTCAGGCCCTGCTCGTAAACGTATTGCGACAGCGCCTCGATCTCCGGCATGTTCTCGGCGACGCCGTATTTCCAGAAATCCTCGCCCATGATCGCGGCCGTCTCCTTGGTCTCGGCTTCGAGCCACGGCAGCGTCACCATCAGCGCATTGACGTCGCGCAGATCGATCATGGCGAGCGCCTTGGCCTCGCAGAACGCCTTGTAGACGCTGGTCGGCAGCCACGGATAGCGCTCCACCAGGGATTTGCGGATGCCGATGAGATGCATGATCGGAAACAGGCCGGTCTTCTTGTAATAGGCCTGCTCGGCGGCGCGCGTGTTTGGAAATAGCCGCGTGATATGCGCTTCACCGGCAAGGAACGACGACGGCGCCCGCGCGGTGAACAGCGCGTCGAGCTCGCCGTCGCGCAGCATGCCGACCAGCGTTTTGTCATGCGGGATCGCCTGCAGATCGAGGCCCGGGATCGGCTTCAGGGGAGTGCGCTCTTCGCGGCCGGCCTGCTCCTGGCCACCGCTGCGCCAATGGATCTCCGACGGCGGCACGCCGTATTCGTGCTGCATCATGCCGCGCATCCAGACCACCGCGGTGATCTGATATTCCGGCACGCCGATGCGCTTGCCGCGCAGGTCTTCGGGCTTGGCGATGCCGGCATCTTTGCGGATATAGATGCCGGAATGGCGGAAAATCCGCGACACGAATGCCGGCACCGCCGTATAGGCCGACGTCCCCGCCGACACCGTGCGCAGGTAGCTCGAGAACGACATTTCCGAAATGTCGAATTCCTGGAACTTGAAGACGCGGTGAAAAATCTCCTCCGGATACAGCGGCAGGTAGGTCACCGCGCAGCCTTCAACTTTCACCCTGCCGTCCCTGATCGCTTGGGTGCGATCGTAATTGCCGCAGGCGATCGTCACCGGAACTTCGACCATCAGCTTCCCTCTACCGTCATCCTTGGGCGTGGCCGCGAAGCTATCGAGTTCCCGCCGGCCTGTGAAGCAACTGTGCGCGCATGGCGGCCTTGATCGCATGGATGCCAGTTGTTCGTGTTGATGATCTTGTCAAGGATCGCAGACCGCCGAAGGCGGCGGCGCTTCGCACCGTCCTTGACAAGATCATCAACACGAACAGAGTGCTGTCCAAGCGATCAAGGCCGCTTTCTCAACGCCTGACAACATAGAAAAGGCTGCGGCAGCGACACCCGCCGCGCTTGTTGTCCCGCCCCCCGCGCGATAGCCTTGCGGCCAAGGAGAACCACCATGATGTCGACCGTCATCGGCGGCGCCATGCTGCCCCATGCGCCGCAGTTCTTCACCATGCCGGACACCGAGGACAAGGCGCTGGTCGCCCATGTGCGCGAGGTCGCAGCCGACGTCGGGAAGCGGCTGCGCGCGCTCGAGCCGGACCTGTGGATCATCTTCTCCAACGACCACGCCGAGCAGTTCTTCCACACCACCGCGCCGCCGTTCACAATTCATGTCGGCGGCGAGGCGAGCGGCGAATTCGCCGGACGGAAATTCCATTGGAAAGTTCCGAGCGAGATCGGCTTCGAATTGGTGCGCCAGCTCTATCGGCAGAATTTCGATCCGGCCTTTAGCTCGACAGCCAAAATCGACTACGCCATCGGCATTCCGCTCACCCATCTTGGCCATACCGGGCCGGTGCTGCCGATCTATGTCAACGCTTACCTGCCGCCGCAGCCGACCATGGAGCGCTGCTACCAGTTCGGCCAGGCGGTGGCCCGCACCGTCACCGCGCTGGGCTTGAAGACCGTGATCCTGTCGAGCGGTGGCATGTCGCATTTCCCCGGCACCGACCGCTATTCCAATCCCGAGCTCGCCTGGGACCGGCGTGTGCTGGAAAAGCTCGCCGCGGGACATCTGAAATCGCTGATCGGCTACGACGAAGCCGAGCTCGACGACACCGGCAACATCGAATTGCGCTGCTGGGCCTGCGCCGCGGGCGCGCTCGGCGAGCGCAAGCCCGACGTGGTGTCGATGGATCCGAGCTGGCATCACAATTACGCGTCGCTGGCCTGGATCGGCGGCAACGGCGAGCAAAACCACGCGGCGCACTATCCTTCGATCAAGCCGGAGCTGGTCGAGCTGACCACGGCGCTGCACGGCCTCGCCCACGATGCCGACATGCGCACGCAATACATGGCGGACGCGGCGGTGTTTGCCGATAAATTCCAGCTGCCGCCCGACCAGCGCGAGGCCTTGATCAAGCTCGATATGCCCTCGATCGTGAAAATGGGCGCGCACCCGCTGGTGCCGTTCCTCGCTCAATTGCAAATACAGCGCTTAAGGCCGCAAAAGTAGGCGCAGTCGCGCCACGGCCATGCGCAAGCGGCATGCGGCTGTCGTTGATTCGACCTGCCCGCAGGCCTAAAGTTCGCCAGCCGATTTACCGCACAAACGCCGCTCGGGAGCCGCCAATGAAAAAGCTCGTGTTGGAAACCACCGCGCCATTCCAAGGTCTTCCCGAACTCGTGGCCTATGACGAAGGCCTGTTCGCCAAGGAAGGGCTCGAGATCGAATGGGCCGACCGCGAAGCCGGCGTCGAGAAGAAAGTCGAGGCCCATGTCACGACGCCGAAGGGCGTCAATCCGTTCGCCAGCCACGGCAAGCTTTTGGAACAGGGCAAGGCCGACATGTACAACGCCTGCGAATGGGGCAACTACTGCCGCGTCCAGGATACCGGCCAAGGCAGCCGGCAACTCGGCCGCCGCGCCATCGTGGCTTATTCGGCCGTCGTGGTGCCGCCGGACTCAGATGTCTACACGCCGCAGCAACTCGCCAACAAAACCGTCGGCGTGCCGTTCTATTTCGGCACCCATTACATCGCGCTGCATCTGCTCGAAGGCTTTTTGCCGCGCGAGATGATAAAACTTTGTCGCGCGCCGAACGGCTCGCGCTATCGTCTCGATGCGATGATGCGGGGCGAGATCGACGCCACCACGCTGACCGAGCCGCACATCACGCTCGCCGAGAAGAAAGGCTGTCGCGTCATCTGCTCGTCGCTGTTCCACGGCACCGAGGTCGCGTCCGACCGCGTCGATGCAGAGACCTATGCGGCGTTCAATCGCGCCGTGCGCGAGGCGGTGCGCCGCATCAACGCCAACAAGAAGGCGTACATGCACTACTTCATCGACTATTACGCCAAGAAGGATCCGGAAATCGCGGCGTTGAAAGTCGAGGATTTGCGCGAGAGCCGGCTGGTGGTCTGCGATCCGGCCCCGATCCCGGCCGACGAGATGCAGCGCACCTACGACTGGCTCAAGAGCTGGGGCATGCTGGAAGAAACCGCTTCCCCGCTGCAGCTCGTCAACACGCAGGTGCAGACCCGCGCCCACCAGGCGGCGGAGTAATCGTCTTACACAGCGACACTGTCATCATCCGCCAACGGGTCCGGCCCGAAGTGGCCGGCCCGATGGTAAACTCCGGCGGATGATCCAGTAATCGCCAAAGCCTCCGTGGTTACTGGGTGCCCCGCCTTCGCGGGGCATGACAAGAAGGTTGAACATGCGCAACGGCCACGCCGACGAGATCGAAAAGCTCATCGAGCCCGGCCGCGTGCATCGGCGCGTCTATACCGATCCGGACCTGTTCGATCTGGAAATGGAGCGCATCTTCGGCCGCGCCTGGTTGTTCGTCGGCCACACCAGCCAGGTGCCGAACCCGGGCGATTTCATCACCACCGATCTCGGCCGCCAGCCGGTCATCATGGTGCGGCACCGCGACGGTTCGGTGCAGGTGTTGCTCAACCGCTGCACCCATCGCGGCGCCAAAGTGGTCAACGAACGCCGCGGCCATGCTCCGCGCCTGACCTGCTGCTATCACGGCTGGACGTTCGACACCGACGGCCGCCTGGTCACGGTGCCGGTGCCGGAAGGCTGCGCCGAGAATTTCGACAAGGACGCGTTCGGTCTTGCCCGCGCGCCGCGGGTTGGCGAGTACCGCGGTTTTGTGTTTGCGAGTTTGGCGGCGAAAGGCCAAAACTTCGAGGACCACATCGGCCCGGTGAAGGGCAATATCGACGATTTGGTCGATCGCGCGCCCGACGGCACGCTGGCGCTCGACGCCGGGATGCACCGTTACGTTTACAATGGCAATTGGAAGCTTCAGGTCGAGAACGTGCTCGACTCCTACCACGTGCCGTTCGGCCATGCCTCCACGGTCAACAAGGACGGCGTGCAATTCGCCCGCCGCGAAGGCGATCAAAAAGGCGCGATGGTCGTCGAGACCGAGAAGAAACAGACCGCGGCGTCCTGGAAGGACCGCAAGAGCTTTATTGCCGGCAACGGCCACGGCTGGACCAGCAACACCTCGCTCGACGACGGCAAGCGCTCGAGCCCGGCGTTCGACGAATATAAAAAAGTGCTGGCGGAGAAAGTCGGCGCCGCTCGGGCCAACGACATCCTCACGCCGCGGCTGCACAATTCGTTGATCTATCCGAACATGTCGATCATGGGCTTGAACATCCACGTCCGCGTCATCAATCCGATCGCGGTCGACCGCACCGAGGTGACGATCTATCCGATCCGCCTCGTCGGTGCGCCCGAGGCGATGAATTTCGGCAATATCCGCCTGCTCAATGTCACCCATTCAGCCGCGTCGTTCGTGCAAACCGACGACCTGGAATCGTTCGTGCGCGCGCAAAAGGGCCTGCAAAGCACCATGACCGACTGGGTCGATATCTCGCGCGGGCTCGGTGCCGAGGAGCCCGACCGCGAGCGCAACGCCACCCGCGAGCTTGCCACTCATGAAATGGTGGTGCGCGCCCAATACAAAGCCTGGCTCGGCTACATGCACGAGGCGGCGTAATGGCGGCTGACGAGGTTGGCCGCGCCGCGCTCGAGGACTTCATCATCCATGAAGCGCGGCTGCTCGATGCGCGGCGCTTTCGCGACTGGATGGCGCTGTTCGCCGACGACGGCACCTATTGGGTGCCGGCGGTGCCCGACCAGAACAGCCCGTTCGACCAGGCTTCGCTGTTCTACGACGACCGCGACTTGATGAAGACCAGGATCGAGCGGCTCGAGCATCCGCGCATCCACGTGCAGACGCCGCCGTCGCGCACCGCGCATCTCATTGGCAATGTTGTCGTCGAGGAATCAGATCACGCGAAGGGCGAATACGTCGTCGGCTCGACCCTGATCATGGCCGAATACCGCGACGACGCGCAGCGCGTCTTCGCCGGTCGCCAGCGGCATCACTTAAGGCGTCAGGGCGACACTTTTCGCATCGTGCAGAAACGCGTCGATTTGATCAATTGCGACGGCGCCTTCGAGGCGATGGCTGTGCCGATCTAACCGTCAAACGTGGTGGTGGCGCCGGTCACGATTTGCGATTAAACCGATGCGGGGCGTCGAATACCGGGACTGAGCGGGCAGCGCATGAACGGCGGCGGCACATGCCGGCGGCATGTCGGTTTGATGATCGGCGTGGCGCTTTTGCTCGGCGCCTGCGCCGGGCATCACCATAGGACCGACGAGGCCGGCGGCAACGAAGGCGTCAACGCCTATCCGACGAACTACAAGACCGACATTCTCGCCGCCATTCACGTCTATCTCAACGATCCGACGGCCATTCGCGACGCCAGCATTTCGGAGCCGGTGCTGAAGTCGGCGAGCCTGACCATGCCCTCGCGCTACATGCTCTGCCTGCGTTTCAATCCGAAGAAGACCGCCACCGTCTACGAGGGCATGCGCGAGGTCGCCGCCGTTTTCGTCGCCGGCCGCTTCGACCAGTTCATCGAGACGCCGAAAGATATTTGCGCCGGCGTCACCTATGCGCCGTTCCCCGAGTTGGAAAAGCTCTCGCGCTGAAACATTTTAAGGGAGCATGATCTTATCGGAAAACCGGCTTCCACTTTTCCGGATCATGCTCAAAAACCCCGCCGCGAAGCGGGTTGAAAACCGTTACCGGCGCGACTTTAATCGGCGACGGACATAATTTGCAGCCCTCAAGAGGTTAGCGATGACTTTCGCGAAGACCGCGGCGTCCGCCGGTATTCTATTGGCGTTGTCGGCGGCAAGCGCCGCAGCGGCGCCCGCGCTCGCCATCAACAACGTGAATTTACGCCAGGGGCCGGGCACGACCTACACCGTCATCATGACGATCCCCGGCGGCAGCAATGTCGACGTCAGTGGCTGCAGCGGCCAATGGTGCCAAGTCACCTTCCAGGGCCAGCACGGCTACGCGATCGCAACTAGCTTCGATCAAGGCGGTGGCGCGCCGCCACCCGGCGCCACTGGTCCTTCGCCTCCTGGCGTTGCGGGGCCGCCGCCGGCCGGGCCGCCCCCGGCCGGCTACGCGCCTCCGCCACCGCCTGGTTATGCCGGCCCGCCGCCCGGCGCCGATCCCGACGTGCCGATTCCCGTTTACCCTGGAGCGCCGCCGCCTGTCGGGCCGCCCGTCTATGTCGGACCGCCGCCACCGGCCTATTACTATTACGGCTACGGTCCCTATTACGGACCCTATTGGCGCGGTTACTACTATCGGCGCTGGTGATAACGCGTCACGTTTCTTGCCGGCTGAAATGCACCGCGGCGCCTGATGCCGCGAGGCTGAGCGCAATGATGACGAAAATGCCGCCGACGCCGGCCGCGGCGGCGATCAAGCTGGCGATGAACGGCACCGCCACCTGGCCGATGCGGTTGCCGGTGATGCGCAGCGACATCACCGTGCCCATCGCCGCGGCGGAAGCGAGATCGACGACATTGGTCAGGCTCAGCGTCGTGGCGATGCCGAGCGAAAATCCCATCAGCGTCATCGCACCGAACATCGCCGAAAGTGGAATGGGCAGCGCGAGACAGGCGAAGCTGATCCCCGCCCCCATCATGCTGGCGAGCGTCAACGGCCCGCGGCCGACCAGGCGGATCACCCGCACATAGCCCATGCGCGAGACCAGCGAGAACACCGAGCGCACGGTCAGCAAGGTGCCGACGTCGCGCGCGGTGATGTTGTTGGCGGCGCCCAACAGCGGCAGGTAGATCACCAACAGATCCTGCGCGGTGATGGTGATGACACTGGCGATCAGCACCGCCATCAAGCCGCGCTGGCGCATCAGCGTGCGCACCGGCACCACGGCTGCGCTGTGCTCGTGGGCTTTCGGCTTCGGCGCCGGCCGCATGGCGGCGGCGGTCAGGAGCGACGCAAACGAGACCCACAGCCCGATGGCGAACAGCCGGTCGGTCGGCGGCAGCCGCGCGGTGCCGCTCGACCAGGCGATGATGTAAGGGCCGAGCCCCTGCCCGATGGCGCTGGCGACCAGGTAATTGCCGAACACCGCGTCGCGGCCGCGCGGCCCGGAACAGCGGATGCACAGCATCTGCTGGCTCGCCATCATGAACAGGTGCGAGATGCCGAGCAGCGCCATCATGATCAGCAGCGTCGTCACCGATCCCGCCCAATAGCGAAAGCCGGCGCAGGCGACGACCATCAGCACGGCGCCGATCCAGCACGCCTGCGCGTCATTGCCGCGATCCATGAAGCCGCCGACCCAGACCGCGAGGAAGATCGGCAGGATCGCGAACGTCGCCGAGATCACGCCGATCCAGATCACCGGCAGGTCGAGCTCGATGGCGCGGTATGACGTCGTCACCCGCATGATGGCGTAAACCGCCTGGATGATCGCCGAATTGAGCACCAGCGGCACCAGCAGGCGATAATCGACGTCGCTCTCGTGGGTGCCAGCGTCGAGTCCGGTGCCGGCGGCGCGCGAGGCCGGCTGCGATTTTTCCTCAATGCTCGACACTGCGCCCGCGCACCTGCGTGATTTGCCGCCCCGTGTGTATCACCCTTCCGCCGCAGCGGCACCCCGTCAGCCCGGCTGCGGCAGCATGGCTGCGGCGTCGCCTTGTCCGGGCGCCGCACGCGGGTCTAAGCTTGCGCACCTTCGGAGAACGTCCAATGAAAATGCCTGGTTATCGCGCCGCTTCGGCAATGGCGCTGGCTTGCACGCTCTTCGCGCTGCCGGCGCTGCATGCCATCGGCGCCGAAGACTATCCCAACCGCCCGGTGACCATCGTCGTGCCATTCCCGCCGGGCGCGTCGAACGACCTGCTGGCTCGCTATGAAGCCGACGTGCTGGGTCGCGCGTTGCACGGCAGTTTCGTCGTCGAGAACAAGACCGGCGCCGGCGGCGATATCGGCATCTCCTATGCCGCCAAGGCCACGCCCGACGGCTATACGCTGCTGCATGCGCCTTCCGCCATCACCTTGCTGCCCTCCGTTATGAAAACAGTCGGGTACGACCTGGCCAGAGATTTCCAGCCCGTCACACTCGTCGGCCTGACTAAATTCTGCCTGGTTGTTTCGCCGTCACTGCCGGTGAACTCGGTGGCGGACCTGATCGCGCTGGCCAAGGCCAAGCCTGGCGAGCTGACATATGCCTCCGCCGGCATCGCCACGCCGCATCAGATCTTCGCCGAGGAATTCAAGACCATGACCGGCACCGACATGCGCCACATTCCCTATAAAGGCGCCGTACCGGGGCTGACCGATGTGGCGAGCGGCAATGTGTCGGTGGAATTCTCCGACGTCACTCCGGCGCTGCCGCTGATCCAGGCCGGCAAGCTGAAGCTCATCGCGGTGCTCTCAGCCAAGCGCGACCCCGACATGCCCGATGTTCCGGCGCTGGCCGAGACCGTACCGGGCTATGTCGGGCAAAGCTGGCAGGGTTTTTTCGCCCGCGCCGGCACGCCGAAGCCGATCGTCGACGCGCTCAACGCGGCGCTGGTCGCCGATCTGAAGCGGCCGGAGACTGCCGCACGCTTTAACTCCCTGGGCATCGTCGCGCAGTGGGACAATCCGGAAGAATTCCAAACCTTTATCGCCGCCGAAACCGAAAAGTGGAAGAAGATCATCCGCGCCGCCGGCATCGAGCCGCAGTGACAATTCATCAAGCCGCGCTGCCGACTTACTGCATCAACTCCCGCCTCAATCCTTCGTCGTCTCCACATGGAAGCGATGCAGGATGCGATGGAAAATCGGCGCCAGCACGAAGCCGGTGGCGATGACGATGATGAGGCCGGACAGGATCGCGTAGGAGCCGGCAAAGACTTCTTCAACTCGCCCAAGGGGCCCATTCCGGACAGGTTCATCGCCGCATTCACATAGGCATCGACGAAGGACATGCCCTCGAACGCCGCATAGCCGGCAATGCCGCTCGCCAGGCCGACTATTGTCAGGACGATCCACAATCCGATCGCGATCAGCATGCGGAACAGGAATTTCCGGCGCGACGCGACAGGTTGGCCGCGATGTTCAAATCGGATGGCGCTAAGGCCTCGCAGTGGCATGTCTCATCCTCCAGCTGGTGAGCAAGTAGCCCTCATGAGCGAAACAAACCGTCACCCGAGGTGAAGATCCTTCTGCCGGGTCTCATTCTCGCCGTCCCCGCTTTTCAATGTGTGGAAGATTACCGTGGACAACACGGTAAATACGCCGAGGACAAGAAATGCCTCGTGCAGGCCGTGAATCATCTCGCCGGGGTTCGCAACGGAGCTGGCGGGAATGAACAATGCCGTGGTCAGCCCCGCCGCGGCGACACCGAAGCTGACCGACATCTGCTGCATGGTGCTGGCAATGGAGCTTGCATTGCTTGCCTTATCGTCGGGGATGTCGGCATACACGAGAGTATTCATGCTGGTGTATTGCAGAGACGTGAAGGCACCGAAGCAGAACGCCTGCAACACGATGACCCAGAGCGGTGTCCCGGTCCCGACCGTTGCGAACAGCATCAGGAGGAGACCGAGCACGATCGTGTTCGAAATCAGCACGCCGCGGAAGCCGACGCGGTCCAGGATTTTCGGCATAAGAAATTTCGTGCTCATCGCGGCTACTGCCTGAGGCATGATGAGCAGACCGGATTGGACGGGCGTGAAGCCGAGGCCAACCTGGTAGAGCAGCGGCAACAGAAACGGCACGCCGCCGATGCCGAGGCGAGTGAAGAAGCTGCCGCTGACGGACGCCCTGAAGGTGCGGATGCGGAACAGACTCAGATCCAGCAATGGAAATGCAGTCTGCGCCGCATGCAGTCCGTAGCCGGCGATGAGGACGAGCGAAATCGCCAACAGGCCCAGGATTTCTCCACGGCTCAACGCATGCTCGCCAAATATCTCCAGCACATACGACAACAACGCCACGCCGGAACCGAACAGGATAAGCCCGACAATGTCGAGCGGCTTGGTATTCGGTTCGCGGTAGTCCGGCAGATGCAAATAAACCAGAATGAGGCCGGCAATCCCGATTGGAAGATTCACGAAAAATATGAATCGCCATTGCAGGTAGCCAACGATGAGACCGCCGGCGATCGGCCCCAGCATCGGGCCGATCAGACCTGGAATGGCGACAAAGCTCATGGCGCGGATCAGCTCGGATTTGGCGAAAGTCCGCACCAGGGTGAGCCGGCCCACCGGAACCATCATGGCTCCGCCGCAACCTTGCAGGATGCGGCAGGCCACCAGCAGATGGATGTTGCTCGATATGCCGCAGAGCACGGAGCCGAGGGTGAAGAGACCGATCGCCGATGCAAACACCCGGCGCGTTCCGAAACGATCGGCCATCCAGCCGCTGATCGGAATGAACACTGCGAGGCTCAATGTGTAGCTGGCCAGCACCGACTTCATGCTGAGCGGAGCCACATCGAGGGCGTCCGCTATGACCGGCACCGCCGTGTTCAGAATCGTCGTGTCCAGCGACTCCATAAAGAACGCCACCGCGACCAGCCACGGGAGGAGCTGCTTGCTCGAGGTGGCTAGCGGGGGTGAAGAGGCGCTGATGAGGTGCGTTCCGAAGTTGGCGCAGGCACCACGATGGGTTCCGCGGCGCTCGATTTATCCTACGCTATCACGAGGCGCCGCCGCAGGCAGTTGAGCATGCCCATCGCGGCGCATAGTATGCCGCCCCAGGAAGGAACCCCACCCATGCCGCAACAACAGTACGACCGCGCCGCCCAGGATATCGGCAACATCGTCGGTATCGGCCACGTCAATGTCTGCATCGACGATCAACACCTCGCCACGCATTTTTACATCACCGGGCTCGGCTATACGCGCGATCCCTTTCTGAACACCGGCGCCGGCAATATGTGGGTCAATGTCGGCATGAGCCAGTTCCATCTGCCGATGGGCAAGCCCGACGTGTTGCGCGGCGCCACCGGCCTGGTCATGCCGGACCGTGAAGCGCTGCTGAACCGGCTCAAGCGCGTCAAGAAGCCGCTCGAAGGCACCAAGTTCGATTTCCGCGAGAGCAACGACGGCGTCGAGACCGTGTGCCCCTGGGGTAACCGCATCACTGTGCACACGCCGGACGTCGAGCGCTTCGGCAGAGTCCAGCTCGGCATGCCCTATATCCGCTTCGACGTGCGCCCCGGCACCGCGGAACGCATCGCGCGCTTTTATCGCGAGGTGATGGATGCGCCGGCCGAGGTCAAGAAAAATGGCGCCGGCCCCGAGGTGCGCGTCCAAGTCGGCGAGAAGCAGTATTTTTATTTCCGCGAAACCGACGCGCCGGAAGCGCATTACGACCGCCATCACGTGCAGATTTATCTCACCAATTTCTCGAAACCGTATCGCAAGCTGCTCGATCTCGGCCTGATTACCGTTGAGGACAACGACTACCAATATCGCTTCAAGGACGTGATCGATCTCGACACCCGCGAAGTGCTGTTCACGGTCGAGCACGAGACGCGCAGCGCCACCAACCCGATGTACGGCCGCCCGCTGGTCAACCGCAATCCGGCGGCCACCAACATGGATTACAAGCCAGGGCATGACAGCATGTCCTGGGCGCTGCCGTGATTGTCATTCCGGGGCCGAGCAAAGCGAGCAACCCGGAATCCATACTCACTGCCGTTCGTATGATGTCTCGTATCGTCGAGAGCCTCACTTTTCGTGATTATGGATTCCGGGTTCGCGCCTGCGGCGCGCCCCGGAATGACGCATGACTCGTCGCGCCCTCGTCATCGGCGGCTCGCTGGGCGGGCTGATCGTGGCGCATCTGCTGCGCGGGGCGGGCTGGGACGCGACCGTGTGCGAGCGTAACGACGAGGAACTGGCGAGCCGCGGCGTCGGCCTTGGCACCCATCCGCAGCTCATCGCCATCCTCAAGCGGGCCGGCATCGATTTTGACGAGACGATGGGGATCAAGCCGACGCGCGCCGTCTGCCTCGACGGCCGCGGCAGGATTTTGATCGAGCAGCCGACGGCGCGCACGCTGAGCGGCTGGTCGCGGCTTTACCGCGCTTTGCTCGATGCACTGCCGGCGCAAACCTATCGGCTCGGCAAAAGGCTCGTTCGCGTCGAGCAGGACGGCACTGGCGTCACCGCGATCTTTGCCGACGGCACGCGCGAGCGCGGCGATCTTCTGGTTGGCGCCGATGGCGTCCGCTCCACGGTGCGCGCGCAATTCTTGCCGGACGTCCAACCGGTCTATGCCGGCTACGTCGCCTGGCGCGCCTCGATCGACGAAGCCGACGTGCCGCCGGATCTGTGGCGCGAGATGGTCGACCTCTATGCGTTCTGCCTGCCCGAGGGCGAGCAATTGATCAGCTACGCGGTGCCGGGACGCGACAACGACACCGCGGTCGGCCGCCGCGGCTACAATATCGTCTGGTACCGGCCGGTAGATCGCGAGACGCTGGCCGATCTCTGCACCGACGCCGCAGGCCGTCACCATGCTGCCGGCATTCCACCGCCGCTGATCCGGCCCGATGTCATCGCCAAGATCAAAGCCGACGCCAAGGCCATCATCGCACCGCAGATCGCCGCGATTTTTGCGCGCACCACGCCGTTCTTTCAGCCGATCTACGATCTGATCTCGCCCCAAATCGTGTTCGGCCGGGTCGTGCTCGCCGGCGACGCGGCGTTCGTCGCCCGCCCCCATGCCGGCGCCGGCACTACCAAGGCGGCGCTCGATGCCGCCTGCCTTGCCGACAGCATCCGCGATGCCGGCGGCGACCTCGATGCCGGATTGCAGCATTACCAGCGCATGCAACTGCCGTTCGGCCGCGCTTTGGTCGAGGTCAACCGCGCCGAAGGCGCTTATCTGAGCGCCCAGACCAAGCCCAAGGCAGAACGCAGCGCTGCGGAGCTCAACCGCGACATCGGCGCGGTGGTGCGCGCCCATATCGACCGCAGCGAGCAGGTCGGCGATATCGTCGCCGCGCATGGCCTCACCGCGCTGGCCGGGGCATGACACCCCTTAGGCCTGCGGTATAATCAGCGAAACGAAGCAATTTTGCCGGAGGGCCCATGAGCGCCGCCAAGAAGACACTCGTCATCCGCAACGGCACGCTGATCGACGGCTCCGGCAAACCGTCGGCGCGCAACGACGCCATCGTGGTCGAAGGCAACCGCATCAAAGGCGTCGGCGCGCTGCCCGGCGACATCCACCTCGAAGACCGCAAGGCCGTCGATGTGGTGGACGCCGCCGGCAAGTGGATCATGCCCGGCCTGATCGATGCCCATTGCCACATGTCCTACGGCTATCCGCTGATCAAGGGCGAGGGCAAAGGCAAGGGCACGACGCGGCCGGAATTCTCGACGCTGAAATCCGCCCGCAGCGCGCAGAAGGTGCTGCGCTCGGGCGTCACCAGCATCTCGGTTCCGGGTGGCACCTGGTTCACCGATGTCGGCGTGCGCGACGCCATAAAGCTTGGCCTGATGGAAGGCCCGCGCATGTTCGTGGCCGGGCGGATGATCGTCACCTATGGCTGCATCGAGGACGACGAGCCGTCATGGGAAGGCACGCCCGATCATTCCATCGGCAAGCTCTGCAACACCGCCGACGAGATGGTCACCGAGGTGCGCCGGCAGGGCAAGCACGGCGTCAACTTCATCAAGATGGCCGACAGCCGCTCCGGCGAATCGCAGATGCTGGCCAAGGACGAAATTGCCGCCGTGGTCGGCGAGGCGCATCGGCGCAACCTGAAAGTCGCCATCCATTCGCGCGGCGCCGGTTCGACGCGCGCCGCCGCGGAGGCCGGTGTCGATTGGATCGTCCACGCCGATCTTGCCACCGATCGCGATCTCGACGCGGTGGCCAAAGCCGGTATGCCGATCCTGCCGACGGCGACCTTCCTCGCCGTCGTGGTCGAACTCGGCAAGCAGCAAAAAGTCGGCGCCGAACAGGTGCAGCTCGATTTCAACCGCATGCAGCGGCATTACGATCTGCTCGGCGAGCTGATGCACAAGGCGCGCAAGCTCGGCATAAAACTTTTGGTCGGCACCGATACCGGCAACAATTCGTTCACCCGCCATGGCGAGCTGCACGCCAAGGAGCTGGAGATTTTCGTCAAGCATGGCGGCCATACGCCGATGGAGGCGATCGTCGCGGCGACCCGCGACAACGCCCTCGCGGTGGGCCTAGACGGCCAGGTCGGCCAGGTGGCGCCGGGACAATTCGCCGATATCACGGTGTGGGACAAAGATCCGGTCGCCGACATCGCCATCTTGCAAGACAGCAAAAACCTCGCCTGGGTGATCAAGGACGGCAAGATCGTCGATCTCGATGGGCGCGACGAGATGCTGACGTTCCAGCAGGCCGCGGAATAACGCTCGCGATCATGAGCGAAATCGCGCGGTTGAGTATCGAGATCGACGATGTGACGCCGCGCGTGGTGCGCGTCGTCGAAGTGCCGGCCGACATCCGCCTCGACGATCTGCATTTCGTGCTGCAAATCGCCATCGGCTGGCAGAACGGCCATCCGTTCGAATTCCGCATCGGCGACAAAGTGTGGGGACAGCCGGATCGCGACGCTGAAATTAGTCCGACGCCGGCCGAGCGCGCCACGCTCGCCGATATTCTCGCCCACGGCGACATCTTCAAATACGACTACGTGTTCGGCGAGGATTGGCAGCACACTGTCACGCTGCTGTCGCGCGCCGGCGCGCAGCCTGACATGCGCTATCCGAACCTCATCAGCGCCGAGGGCCGCTGCCCGCCGGCGGATATCGGCGGGCCGGTCGGCTACGAGACCTATCTGCGCAGCATCGCCGATCCGAACAGCGTCGATCACGAGGACATGCTCGACTTCGACGCGCCGGATTTCGATCCACACGTGGTCGACGCCGCGGCGTTGCGACAGAACCTGGCCGATCTGACGCGCTATATCAGCCGCAAGCCGCACACCCGCGAGGCGGCAGGGAGATAAGACGCATGCAGTTCGGCGTTCAGTTTTTTCCCAATTTCCGGCCGAGCGACAAGAGCGCCGCGGAGTATTTCGCGGAAAGCCTTGCCGTGGCCGAAGAGGCCGAGACGCTCGGCTATACGCATGCGCGTTCGGTCGAGCATTATTTCGAGCGCTATGGCGGCTATAGCCCCAATCCGATCGTGTTTCTGTCGGCGGCGGCGGCGCGCACCAAAAAAATACGGCTGGTCACCGGCGCGGTCGTGCCGGCGTTCAACAATCCGCTAAAACTTGCCGGCGAGATCGCGATGCTCGATGCGATTTCCGGCGGCCGCTTCGACGTTGGCTTCGCCCGCGCCTTTCTGCCGCATGAATTTCGGCGCTTCAACATTTCGCCCGACGAATCCGTCGCCCGCTTCCGCGAAGGGCTTGAGCAGATCGAGCTGTTGTTGACGCAGGAGAACGTCACCCACCGCGGCCAGTTTCATGCCTTCGAGAACGTCACCTCGCTGCCCCGGCCAACGCAAAAGCCGCGACCGAAATTTTATATCGCCTCGACGCGCACCGCGGATTCGTTCGAATTTGCCGGCCGCGCCGGCCACGCGCTGATGTCGATCCCGATCGGCCCGCTGAAGGATTTGATCCCGATCTATCGCAAGGCCTGGCGCGACGCCGGTCATCCCGGCGACGGCGAGGTCATGATCGCCTTCCATATGTTCTGCCACGAGGATGCAAAACTCGCCCGCGAAATCCCGCGCCGCCAGTTCGAGGATTATTTCGCCGCTTTGTTCGAATCCGCCGGCGAATGGACGCAGGGCACTTCGTCCAAGGATTACAAAGGCTACGACGTCTCGATCAGCCGGATGAAGAATTTCACCCTGGAAACCCAGATCGAAGCCGGCGGCGCCTGGGTCGGCACGCCGGACGAGATCAAAGCCACCATCCGCCGCCTCGAAGGCGTCATCGGCAAGTTCGAGCACGCCTCGCTACAAATCAATTTCGGCACGCTCGATTTTGCCGAGGCGCAAAAATCGATGCGGCTGTTCGCCAAGGACGTGATACCGGAGTTTTCCTAAAAACCTGGATCAAAGCATGGCCGGACCATTAGCGGGCTTTCGCATTCTCGATCTGACTTCGGTGGTCGCAGGGCCGCTAGCGACCCAGATGCTCGGCGACATGGGCGCCGACGTCATCAAGATCGAGGCGCCCGAGGGCGATGCGCCGCGCCATACCGGCCCGGCGCGTTCGCCGAACATGGCGGCGCTGTTCATGGGGCTCAACCGCAGCAAGCGCTCGCTGGTGCTCGATCTCAAAAAGCCCGCCGCCGCGGAAGCGTTGTGGCGGCTGATCGATGGCGCCGACGTTTTCGTGCATTCGATGCGGCCGCAGAAGATCGAAAAGCTCGGCTTCGCGCATAAAGCGGCGTGTGCGCGCAATCCGCGTCTCGTTTACGCGGCGCTGCACGGCTACCGCGACGGCGGCCCCTATAGCGGCCAGCCGGCCTATGACGACGTTATCCAGGGCCAATCCGGAATCGCCGCCCTGATGTCGGTCGGTGGCGAGCCGCGCTACGCGCCGACCATCCTGGCCGATAAAATCTCCGCGCTGGCGATCTCCAACGCCATTTCGGTCGCCTTGCTGGCACGCGAAAAAACCGGCCGCGGCCAGTTCGTCGAAATCCCGATGTTCGAGCAGCTGGTGTCGTTCGTGCTCGCCGAGCATCTGTTCGGGCACAATTTCGTGCCGCCGATCGGATCGCTCGGCTATACCCGCGTCACCGGCGCCTGGCGCCGGCCATACAAGACCAAGGACGGCTATCTGTGCATGATGGCCTACACTGAGCGGCACTGGCGCAAGTTCTGGCCGGCGGTCGGCAAGCCGGAAATTTGCGACGATCCGCGGTTTTGCAGCATCGCGGCGCGCAGCCACAACGTGGTCGCGCTCTACGAGCTTGCCGGCGCGTGCCTGCTCGACAAGACCACGGATGAGTGGATCGCGCTGCTTCGGGATCTTGAAATTCCTTGCGCACGAATGTCGAGCCTTGACGACCTGCTCACCGATCCGCAGCTCGCGGCAACAGGCTTTTTCAAGCACGCCACGCATCCGAGCGAGGGCGAAATCATGTTCACCGAACCCCCTGTGCGCTTCAGCGAAACTCCCACCTCGACCGAGCGGCTGCAGCCGCGCCTCGGCGAGCATAGTTTTGAAGTATTGCGCGAGGCCGGGTTCAGCGAGAACGAGATCAAGGCGCTGGCCGCTTCGGGCGCGACCGTAGACGGCAGCGTGAAGGCGCAAGCGGCGGAATAGAGACTGCGTTTCCCGGATGCGGTGCAGCGCGCAGCGGTGCACCGCTGATCCGGGATCGCTCCGGACTCGGCGTCTGTAACGATCCCGGGTCTGCAGCGCACCACTTCGTGCTGCGCTGCGCCCGGGAAACATCCAAAAATTACGACTCCAACGCGTTCGGCGCGTAAAGCTCGCCGATCTCGATCAGCCGCGGGGTGAGTCCCTGCTCCAGCGAATATTGCGCGATTGTTTCCATCACCTTGCGGTTGGCCTTGACGCCGTGGTGCAGCAACGGCGTTTTCGCATCGCCGGATAACAAACCGGTGGCGAGGTGATATTCGACGTGCTCGATGCGTTGCGCATTGGCGATGTCGTTCGCCTTGTTGAAAGCCTTGAGCAGGTTGAGCACCACCCACGGCTCTTTCTCATAGATATCGCGCCGCACCACGGCCTGGTGATTGATCGGGAAAATCCCGGTCTTGCGGTAATAGCGGATGCCCTCCGCTGCCGGATCGGGAAACAGATATTTGAAATCGGGATGATGCGCGAGATCGGCGCGGCTGCGGTCGACAAGGTTGCGGCCGGAGAGATAATGCACCGTGGCATCGAGGTCGCCTGCGAGCATCATCGCGCCGAGACTCGAATCCGCGGGGACCTGATGCACGACGACGCCGGTCGGCGGCTTGAAGCCGGTGGCGCCGCCGTGGCTTTTTTCCGGCGTGCGCTCCATCCAGAATTCCATGTCTTTGGGATGCACGCCGAATTCGTGCTGCAGCACGCCGCGCGTCCACAATGCCGCGGTCTGCTGATATTCCGGCACGCCGACCCGCTTGCCCTTCAGATCGGCGGGCTTCTCGATGCCGGATTTGCGGCTGACCAGAATCGTGGTGTGGAAAAACCGCCGCGTGGTGAAGATCGGCAGGCCGACGAAACGGGTATCGCCCTGCCCGGTCACGATCATGAACGAGGAGCACGACATTTCCGACACGGCGAATTCGGCAAAATGCAATTGCCGCCAGAACAGCTCCGACGGATGCAAGACGGTCGGGATCAGATCGATGCCTTCCGGCTTCACCGTGCCGTCGAGGATCGGCCAGGTGCGCGGATTGTTGGTGATGCCGATGCTCAACTGCAGGTTCATGTGGGTGCTCGTCGGTGGGCGGGGCCGGATCATAACATGGCGGTTTGTCTGGCAATGCATGGCTAACATGCCGCACGCGCCGGTCGGTACCATTCGTCCGGGCCTCATGCGATGATCGCGCCGGCAATGAGGGGGCATGGATGAAGGCTGCAACGCGCGTTTGCGCCATTGCGATGCTTGCTTCCATCGGTGCCGCGCGCCTTGCCGACGCGGCCGACATCCACGTCTATAGCACCGGCGCTCCGGCCATGGCGGCCAAGGCGGTCGCTGAGAATTTTGCCAAAGCCACCGGCCATCGTTTGATATTCACCGTCGGACAGCCAGCGACCATCGAAAGCGATCTCGATGCCGGCGCCAAGGCCGACATCGTCATCCTGCCGTCGCCGGTGGTGGCGATGCTGGGCGGCACCGGTGCCTTGCGTGCCGGCAGCACTGTCGATCTCGCCCGCGTCGGCATCGGTGTCGTCGTTCGCACCGGCGCAAGCGCCCCCGATATTTCCGATGCCGCCGCTATTCGCAAGCTGTTGCTCACCGCGCGCTCGATCGTTTATCCCGATCCGACCTCGGGCGGCGGCTCGGCGGGGCGCGCCATCGCCCACATGATCGAAGAGATGGGCTTGACCGAGACGGTGCGGCCGAAGCTGACGCGCACCTCGGCGATCGGCGGCGGCGTCGCGCTGGTCGCCGGCGGCAATGCCGAGGTCGGCTTGTTTAACATCAGCGAGATCCTGCCGATCCAGGGCGTGCAACTGGTCGGACCGCTGCCGGCGGAATTGCAGAACTATATCGTGTTCAGCGCCGCGATCCCGGTCCGCAATACGGCGCCGGAGCCGGCTTTAGCCTTCATCCAAGCGCTCGCCGCGCCGGCGGCGCGCGATGCTTGGCGAAACGCCGGTATGGAGCCGGTCGCGGCGGCGCGCTAAGCGTGATGATTTTAGAATGCTGCTTGCGCACGGCCGGTTGAGAACTCGCAGAGGCAGAGCAAGGCATTGATCGCAACGGACAGCGAGCGCTTCCGGTCTATTGATCCTGTCAAGGGCGCGAAGCGCCGCCCATAGCGCGTCGAAGACGCGCGTAAACGCGTTAATGGGCGGTCGAAGACCCTTGACAGGATCAATAGACCGGAACAGGGGCAGCCGTTGCGATCAATGCCGTCCCGCGACCACTTGGACGCGGTGAAGCTTGGGTAACAGAAGCGCGTAAATCAGCGCGCGCCAGCACTTGCCTCACCACTTCGCCGGGCGCTTCTCCAGGAAAGCCCGAATACCCTCCTGCGCCGCGTCCGTGGTCACGACATCGCAGAAATCCTCGACCGCTTCCGCAATGCTGCGCCGATAATCGTTCTGGCGCATGAAGGCCGAGCGAGCGAGACGGACCACCGCCGGCGATTTCGCGGCGAAGTCCGCCGCCAGCGCATTGGCGGCCCCATCGAGTTCGGTGTCCGCAACGACTTTGCTGACGAGGCCGAGTTCGTAGGCCTCATGCGCGTCGAAAGTCCGGCCGCTGAACAACAGCTCGAAAGCGCGGTGGCGGCCGGCAATGCGCGGCAGATGGGCAAAATGAATGGCCGGCAGCACGCCGATATTGATTTCCGGATAGCCGAAGGTCGCCTGTTGGCCGGCGAGAATGACGTCGCAGGAAATCGCCATGGTCATGCCGCCGCCGCGCGCCGAGCCGCCGACGGCCGCGATCGAGGGCTTGCCGAGATTGCATTGGCACTCATGCAGCTCGACATAGAGCGCGTGGACGAATTCGCGAACTTGTGCGCGGGATTTTCCGAGCAGCACGGCGAGGTCGAGACCCGCGCAAAAATGCCGAGCCACGGCGCTCGAGAGCACGACGGCGCGCGCCTCGTCATCGGCAGCCGCCTGCCGCAAGGCGGCAATGACGGCGCGGATCATGTCGAGGCTCAGCGCATTGACGGGCGGACGATCGAGAACGATGTGCGCTACGCGTTCGGCAACCGCATAGCGCACCGCGTCCGACATGACCGATCAATCTCAATAACGATACGGCGCGATCTCGAGATGCGGGAAGGCTGAGAATACGCCCGGCACATGGGTCGCCGCTGCCACATGCAGCATCGACGAATCGAGCTTGGCATAGCTCGTGGCACCAAGCAGGCCCATCGAGCGGATGACCTCATCCTCGAGCAGCTCGAGCATGCGCACGATGCCGGCCTGGCCGCCGGCCGCGAGCCCGTAACATTGCATGCGGCCGAGCCCGATGAGATCGGCACCTATGGCTTTCGCCTTGACGATATCGCTGCCGCGATAGAAGCCGCCGTCGACGATGATCTTGGCACGACCGGCAACCGCCTCGACGACTTCCGGCAATACATCGGTCGAGCCGCGGCCATGATCGAGCTGACGACCGCCGTGATTGGAGACGAAGACGAAGTCGACGCCATGATCGAGGCAAAGCTTGGCGTCTTCGGCGGTGGCAATGCCTTTGATGGCGAGCGGGATCTTGAACTTCGACTTGATGCGCTCGACGGTCTTCCAATCGAGCGCCTCCTGGAACTCGCGGCCCGAGGCGCGGCGTCGGCCGCCGGTGATGTGGCGCTTGGCGATATCGCGCTCTCGCCGGCTGTAATGGGCGGTATCCACCGTGAGACAGAAGACGCTGTATTTGTTGGCGATGGCGCGGGCGACGTGATCGTCGACCCAGGCCGCGTCGCCCCGCACATAGAGCTGGAACATCCGAAACGCGTCGGGCGCTGCCTGGGCCACGCCTTCGAGGCCGGGGTCGCAGACCGAGCTCAGCATATGGGCGATGCCGAATTCGCCGGCCGCCTTGACCACTGGCGCGGCGCCCTCGGGATGGAAGCTTTCCAAGGTGCCGACCGGGCACAGCACGATCGGCAGCCGCAGCTTGCGGCCAAGGAGTTCGGTTGAAGCATCGACCTTGCTGACGTCACGCAGCACGCGCGGCCGGAACGCCACCGTGTCGAGCGCCATGCGGTTTCTTCGCAGTGTCGTCTCGGTCTCGACGCCGCCGACGATGTAGTCCCAGGCGTTCTGATTGAGGTTCTGCCGCGCCTTGGCGACGATCTCGTGCAGGTTGAGGAATTCGTTGCGTTCGTACGCCGCTTTGAGACGGGCGGCTTCGTCCAATTTCTCAGTGCTCATTGTGGGGATACGCGTTGCTGGTTGCGGGGCAGGGTTGGGGACTTTAGCCTGGGGCCTGGGCGTAAAGAAGGGCCACCTTGGTCCGTTTTTTCAATGACTTGCGGTGGCGGTCCCGAGAGGACTCGAACCTCTGACCTTCGGTTTAGGAAACCGCTGCTCTATCCGGCTGAGCTACGGGACCGCGATCGACGCGCCGATATAGCATAAGCCGCCGCGCCGGCATCCAGGTATGCCGTAGTACCGCCGTATTCCGGCCGTTCGCTTGAGGGTGATGGTGGGACGGCGTTGTGGGGTCTTTTTGGTCGCTGCGCTGGCGGTCAAGTTTGCAGCTGTGTACGGCTGTTCCGGCGCGATGGCGCAGGAGCAGTCGACTGTCGCCCCTGCATGTGGCGGCGACATGATTGCGCACGGCATCGCCAAGCGCGTCATCGACGGCCGTACTTTCATACTCGATGACGGCCGCGAAGTCCGCTTGGCCGCAGTCGAAGTGCCGCCCATTGAAACCGGCGCCGCGCCGGGCGCTGCCGCCAAGGCCGCGCTCGATGCGCTCATCGGCGGCGACGACATCGTGCTGCGGCGCGCCGACATCGAAACCGACCGCTACGGCCGCCTTGTCGCCTATGCTTATGCGGTGCGCGACGGCGACGAGCTATTCGCCCAAGGCGAGCTGATCGCCTCGGGTTTTGCCAGGGTCGGCGACCATGTCGGCAGCCGCGCCTGCGCCTCGGATCTGCTCAAAAGCGAAAACGCGGCGCGGGCGGCCAAGCTTGGCCTCTGGGCCGATTCGCATTATGACGTGCTCGATGCCGAGACCCCCACGGATGTGCTGGCGCGGCGAGGCCGATTTGCGCTGGTCGAGGGCAAGGTGGTCTCCGTGCGGGAAAGCGGGGCCACGATCTACGTGAATTTCGGGCGGCGCTGGTCCGAGGATTTCACCGTTACGGTCCTGAAACGAAATGAGCGCAATTTCACGGCTGCCGGCCTCGATTTGAAGGCGCTCGCGGGCCGCCGCGTTCGAGTCCGCGGCTTTATCGAGGCCCGCGGCGGGACCGGGCGGAGTCCTTGGATCGAAGCGGACTATCCGGAGCAGATCGAGACTGCAGACGCGAGGTGAATGTTGGTGACGTGACGGTGCAACGGGGACGTTCGGGGATGGCAGGTATACGGCTTTGGCATGCCGGCGCAGCAATCGCGGCGCTGCTGCTGGCGGCGTGCACCTCCTCGCCGCCGCCGGTCGCGCCGCAGGCCGCCGTGGTGGCGCCGGTCAAGCCGGCGGAGAGCGAGCTGCCGGCCGCGGTGGCGCGCGAGCATCAGCGCATCCTCGCGGCCTATGGCGGCGTCTATAACGATCCCCGCCTGCAAGCCATGATCGAGCAGACCGTGGAGCGCCTGGTCGCGGCTTCGGAAAAGCCCGACCAGCACTACAAGGTCACGATGCTGAATTCGCAGTCGGTCAATGCCTTCGCCTTGCCGACCGGCCAGATCTACGTGACGCGCGGCCTGATCGCGCTCGCCAACGACGAATCCGAGCTCGCCTCCGTCCTCGCCCACGAGATGGGCCACGTCATCGCGCGGCACGCCGAACAACGCGAGGAAGAAGCGCGCAACGCCGATCTCGCCAGCCGCACCATCACCGACGTCGTCTCCGACCCGGAAGTCGGCGCGCTGGCGCTGGCGAAATCGAAACTCAAGTTGGTGAACTTTTCGCGGTCGCAGGAATTCGAGGCCGACGCACTCGGCATCGGCATCGCGGCGCGCGCCGGCTACGATCCCTACGGCGCGGTGCGTTTCCTCACCTCGATGGAGCACAATTCCGAGCTCAAGGCGCAGCAAAGCAGCGCCATCAATCCGGCCGCGCCCGACTTTCTGTCGTCGCATCCGGCGACGCCGGAGCGCATCACCAATGCACTGGCCAATGCCCGGCAATATCGGGCGCCGGCCGCCGACACGCCGGCGGATCTGGCCAAGGCCAAGGCCACCTATTTCGGCAATATCGACGGCATCGCGTTCGGCGAGGATCCGCACGAAGGTTTCGTGCGCGGCCGGCGCTTCCTGCATCCAAAACTCGGCTTCACATTCACGGCGCCCGACGGCTTTGCGCTCGACAACACCGCGCAGGCGGTGCTCGGGGTCAAGCACGGCGGCGGCCAGGCGCTGCGTCTCGACGTCGTGCGCGTGCCGGCGGAGCAGACGCTCGCCGCCTATCTCACCTCCGGCTGGATCGAAAACATCGATCCCGCAACCGTCGACGACATCGTCATCAACGGCTTCCCCGGCGCCACCGCGGCGGCGAAAGGCGACCAGTGGGACTTCCGCCTCTATGCCATCCGCTACGGCAGCGACGTCTATCGCTTCATCTTCGCCACCAAACATCGTACGCCCGAGACCGACCGCGCATTTCGCGAATCGATCGGCACGTTCCGCCGCATGAGTCTCGCGGAGATCGAGCAGGCTAAGCCGTTACATCTTTTAGTGGTAACGGTTGCGCCGGGCGACACGGTGGAGAAGCTGGCCAGCCGCATGGCGGTAACCGACCGCGCCGTCGAGCGATTCCGCGTGCTCAATGGGCTCGAACCCGGCGAAAAATTGCGGCCGGGCAGCGAAGTTAAGATCGTCGTCGAGTAAGCCCCTCTTCCGCCTGTTCCATTGCCGGCGCATCTGCTATCTTGCCAAATAAGAACGGGCTGAATGGCCTTGGGGGGAATGCTTATGCGGATCGTGAAGGGGATATTTCCCTTCGTCGTGACATTTATGACCGTAGTCGCCGTCACGATGATTTTGTTTTATTTCAAGCTCGCAGGCGTCGGCCCGCATCATCCGATCTTCTTCTATCTCTTGCCCATCGCGCTGGTCGCAATTCTCTTCGGCAGCCTGCCGGCGACGCTGTTCGCGGTCGCGGCCACTTTCTGCAGCGCCTACTTTCTCTACGATCCCATCTACAGCTTCCAGATCGCCAATCCGCGGGAACTGGGCGATCTGGTCTGTTTCGCGGTGCTGGCCCTGATGGCGGTCAAGTGCACGTTCGAGCTGTTGCGGCCGGCCGGCAAAATGCCCGCGGCAAGGGCCCGTTACGGACGGCCATAAGACGAAGTCCGCGGGCTGGATATCAGCCCGGCAAAGACCATTCACGTCGCGATATCAGAACTGCGTGGCGAGCTGATCCAAGCCCATGACGTGAGCGAGATTGCGCACCTCGTCTTTTTGCTCGGAATTGAAGCTCATGATCAGCGGGATGGCCGCGGATTTGAGATCGCGCACGTCGACGCCGTCGGCATCGGCCGAGGCAACTTGCGTGTTCGCCGGTGCGCCGTGCCGGCGCGCTTCGCGCGAACGCGTATAGGCGATATTGCGCAGCGCGGCTTCGACCGCCGGCCACATCTGTTCCTGATCTGGCGTCAGATGCAGCCGCGTTTTGATGCTGGCGATCTGCGCGTCATTGAGCATCAAACCGGTAGCCCGGTCATCACGGTTATGCACGGCGACTGCGATCGCCTTGACGCCGTTCGGCCGCTTCGCGGCCGGTGCCGGTTGCGGCAACGTCTGTTCGGCGGAGGCCATTTGCATCGGCGCTTGCGGAGCGGACAGGAGCGGAGTGGAAGCCTGTTGCACTGGCGTTTGCGCACCGGATGCCTGTGGAACCAGAGGCTGCGGACTGAACAACGCAAGCTGGGTATTGCCCATCGCCGCGGCGTTCGCCGATGTTGCGAATGCGACCGTCAGCGGCGACGCCTCATCCAAATCTTGCGGGAAGCGCAGTGCCACGGCCTGGGCGGCCGAAAGCTCAGAGCTTCGCGGAACCGATCCGTTCCAGCCGCCGATCACGTAACCGGCAAATCCCGCGACAACGATTGAAAGCACCCGACCGCGCTTTAACGCCTGCCTTCGCCGCATACTCGGCGCCCCCTATCTTCCCACGCGTCTCCCCACGCGTAACCGCCACCTATGTCCTTTCAAATGAAGATTAATTTATGGCTAAGACTGGGCATGTGTGGGGAAGCTTCGAGAACAAAAGTCGAATCCACAGGACACAATGAAAAAGCCCGGCATTTCTGCCGGGCTTTCGCATGATTTTGTCGTCAAAAGCGGGCTAGGCCGCCTCTTCCTCGACCACGGCCTCTTCTTCCGCCTCGGGCTTGGGACCGCGCCGCGGGCCCTTGGCCAGCGCCGCCTCGATCTCCTTGATCGCCTCGGTCTCGGTGATGCGCTGCACCGCCGACACTTCGCGCGACAGCCGGTCGAGCGCCGCCTCGTAGAGCTGGCGCTCCGAGTACGACTGCTCCGGCTGGGTGTCCGACCGGAACAGGTCGCGCACCACCTCGGCGATGGCGACGATGTCGCCGGAATTGATCTTGGCCTCGTATTCCTGCGCCCGGCGCGACCACATGGTCCGCTTGATGCGCGCGCGGCCCTTGAGCGTCTCGAGCGCCCGCTTGACCATCGGCGTCTCGGCAAGCTTACGCATGCCGACTGACATCACTTTCGACGTCGGCACCCGCAGCGTCATCTTGTCCTTAACGAAGTTGATGACGAACAGCTCAAGCCGCGCGCCGGCGACCTCCTGCTCCTCGATGGACACGATCTGGCCGACACCGTGAGCCGGATAGACGATGAATTCGTTGGTCTTGAAGCCTTGTCGTTGGGTAGTCTTCTTCGCATTCATTCCCAAAGCTGCTCCTTCCGCCTCCGGCTTTTGCCGGTGAGGGGGCTTGGCCACGCGAACCCGGTTCCGGGGAACACTCCGCGTGGACGGTGATGCCCTCCGGCTGACACGGGAGGACGTTTTTCCGGCCTTCCGGCTCACGCCGGCCGCACTTTTCTTCGACCGATGACGAGTTTTCTGTGCCACAGCTCTCGCGTGGGTCTCACGCCTCTATTGACGGTTCCTCGGAAACGCCCCTCGGAAAAATAAGCTCCCGGCGGACCGAGAGCGGCATATCGGGGGTGTTCTTCATTATGAAATGCCCTTATATCACATTTTCAGCTAAAATCAAAGCCTTATGGCGTTGCGAAAGCGTCGCACGCCGAAACCCTTAATGGTGGTTAACGATAGCGGATTCGGCGCTGTTTTCAGTCGCCGGAACCCGGATTCGACGAAAAATGTTCGTCGAATTTGTTGGCTACCCCCTCCCACTCCTTGGCGTCGGCCGGGGGCTCCTTTTTGGCCGTGATATTCGGCCATGATTTGGCGTATTCCGCGTTGATCGTCAGCCACTTCTCGACGCCGGGCTCGGTATCGGGCTTGATCGCATCGACCGGACATTCCGGCTCGCAGACCCCGCAATCGATGCATTCATCGGGGTGGATGACCAGCATATTTTCGCCCTCGTAGAAGCAATCCACGGGGCAGACTTCGACGCAGTCCATGTATTTGCATTTGATGCAATTGTCGTTGACGATATAGGTCATATCCACACTCTGAACGGACTTTTTGCGAGCCTTGCTCCTATCGCATGGGGTATGCGCGCGCAAGTTTTGCGACCGCCCCGTGCGGTTATTCAGGTCAGGTCGTCATATAGGGTCTGGGCGGTGGTCGCGGGACCCCGGCGCTCGACAAAACCCCTGACTTTGAGCACCCGAACGCTGCGGTCGAGCGCCACCGTAATGACATCGCCGGTCCGGACCTGGCGGCTCGGCGCGGCGACCCGGGCGCCATTGACGCGCACATAGCCGGCGCCGGCCAGCGCCGCTGCATCGCCGCGGGTACGCACCAGCCGGGCATGCCAGAGCCACCGGTCGATGCGCTGGCGGTCTTCGGCGCCCACTCAGCGGCGCTCCTTGGCGTCGGCCTCGAGCTGCGCCTTCAAGGCGGCGAGTTTTGCAAAGGGCGAATTCGGATCCGGGGCTTTTTCGCGCTCGCGGCGCTCGAAACGCTGCGGACGGGCGGGCCGTTCCCGATCGCGATCGCGCGGCGGCCGGTCGAACCGCTGCTCGGGTTTGTTCCGGCGATGGTGGCGCTGATGACGTTTCGCGTGTGGCTGCTCGGTCGCGACGCTCTCCGGGCCTGACGGCGAAGCTTCGGTCGGCGCCGCGGCAACGGCGGCAGTGGCCTCGTCCGGCTGGCGTGGCGCGCCCTGCTCCGCGACTTTTTGCCGGCCCGCTTCGCGGCGTTTGAAGCGCGGACGGCGCGCGCCTTCGGGCCGGGCCGCCCGGCCCGGTCGCCAGACTTCGATCATGACCGGCTCTTCAGCGGGCTTGTCCGACGCCACGTCGGGACCCGCTTCAGCCACCGTGCTCAATGATGTTGCCGCCGTTTCAGTTTCTTCGATTGCCCCCGCCGGGCTCGCTGTCACAATAAATTCCGCCGCCGGCTGCAGCGCCGCTTCCAAGGGTTCCTGGACCGCGGCGTGGCTGACTTCGGGAGCGCTCTCGCGCGCCGCCGCTTCGCCTTCGACTGCTGACGGCGTTTGAACCTCCGGATTGCCTTCCGCCGGCGCCGCGGTTTCGACCGGCGCGGCGACCTGTTCGGCCGGCGCGGCGACTTGCGCGGGCTCCGCGGGCTTCGGCCGCCGCTCCATGCGGTAGCCGAGCGACCGCAGGATCGAAGCAAAATCCTCGCCCGAGGCGCCGGTCAGCGACGTCATGCCGTTGACCACAGTGAAGCCGCCGCCGACCACTGCACCCGCGGGTTTCGTTCCAGGCGCACCTTCGCGCCACGACAGCGCGGGGCGGATCAGATCGGCCAAGCGCTCCAGAATATCGACGCGCACCGCGCGCTCGCCGCTGACCCGATAGCCGGCGGTGCCGTAGAGCGCGGCGTCGATGTCGCGATTGACCGGGATCGAGGTGCGGCCGGAGCCGGCGAGATGCAACAGATCGTCGAGGCCTTTGCTCTGCGGTCCGTCATGCGCCAGCGCCCACAGCTGCGCGGCGAGCGCCCGCGGCCCGGGCTTGAGCAGCGCCGGGATGTAGATGTGATAGGCGCCGAAGCGCACGCCGTATTTACGCAAGGAAGCGCGCGCCGGCTGCTCCAGCCCTTTGACGTCTTCGGCGACTTTCTGCCGTTCGAGCACGCCGAGCGCCTCGACCAGTTGGAAGGCGACGCCGCGCGCGATGCCGGTGACGTCCTCGGCCGCGGACAGCACGAACAATGGGCCGAGCAGCTTTTCCAGATGGGATTTGACGAAAGCATCGAGCCGCGCCTCCACCGCATCGCGCGGCGCACCGGTCAAATGCTCGTCGGCGATGACGCGGACTCGCGGTTTCAAAACTTGCTCGCCGGCGATGAGCTTGCCGACCGCAGCGCCGGTCCAGCGAATGGCACCGTCGGAGGCGAGCGCGAATTGCTCATCGGGCGCTTCGGCGAGCCGCGTGGCGCGCGCGCTGATTTCGCCGGCAAGCGCTTTCTGCGCCGCGCTCTGCAACGCTTTGGCCTCCGAGCCGCCCGACGACGCATCGGCGACGAACAGGAAACCGTCGAGCCGACCGATGACATGGCCCTCGACCACGACATCGCCGGTCTTGTTGATCTCCGGCTCCAGCGTTGCGTTTTCGCGCAACCGCCGCATCAGCACGCTGGTGCGGCGATCGACGAAACGCTCGGTGAGCCGCTCGTGCAGCGCGTCCGAGAGCTTATCCTCGACGCCGCGCGTAATGCCTTGCCAGTGCTCGGGATCGGCGAGCCAATCCGGCCGATTGGCCACGAAGGTCCAGGTGCGGACGTGCGCGATGCGGGTCGACAGCGTATCGATATCGCCGTCGGTGCGATCGTTCTCCGCGATCTGGCGGGCGAACCAATCGGTCGCGACCTTGCCCTCGCGTTGCAAATAACCGTACAGCGTGACCACGAGCTCGGCGTGGTTCGCCGGCGCGATCTTGCGATAGTCGGGAACCTGGCAGACGTCCCACAGCCGCTCGACGTCGGCCGGCTTCGTCGTCCAGGCGCGCACCTCATCCTCGCGCGAGGCGTGATCGAGCACCAGAATATCTTCCGCGGTCGGCGCGCGCGCGAGCGCGGCCTCGGTCGGCGCCATCGCGAGTGTCGCCTGCAAGGCGCCGATCGAGGAGAAGTCGAGATCGGTGTTGCGCCACTGCACCAGCTTCACCGGCTCGAATGTGTGCGACTCCAGCGCTTGCACCAGCTCATTCTCGAACGGCGGGCAGCGGCCGGTGGTGCCGAAGGTGCCGTCGCGCTGCGCGCGGCCGGCGCGGCCGGCGATCTGCGCCAGTTCCGACGGGCTCAATTTGCGGAATTGATAGCCGTCGAACTTGCGGTCGGAGGCAAACGCGATGTGATCGACATCGAGATTGAGCCCCATGCCGATGGCGTCGGTCGCCACCAGGTAGTCGACTTCGCCCGCCTGATAGAGCTCGACTTGTGCGTTACGGGTCCGCGGCGACAGCGAGCCGAGCACCACCGCGGCGCCGCCACGCTGGCGGCGGATCAATTCGGCGATGGCGTAGACTTCCTCCGCCGAGAACGCGACGACGGCCGAGCGGCGCGGCAGCCGCGTCAGCTTTTTTTCGCCGGCGAAGGTCAATTGCGACAACCGCGGCCGGCTGACGATGCTGGCGCCGGGCAACAGCCGCTCGACGATCGGCCGCATAGTGGCGGCGCCGAGCACCAGCGTCTCCTCGCGGCCGCGCCGGTTGAGCATGCGGTCGGTGAAAACGTGGCCGCGATCGAAATCGGCGGCGAGCTGGATCTCATCGACGGCGAGGAAGGCGACGTCGAGATCGCGCGGCATGGCCTCGACGGTGGCGACCCAAAACCGCGGATTAGGCGGCTTGATCTTTTCCTCGCCGGTGACGAGCGCCACGGCGTCGGCGCCGACGCGCTCGACGGCGCGGTTATAGACCTCGCGAGCCAACAGGCGCAGCGGCAGGCCGATCAGGCCCGAGGAATGCGCCAGCATTCGCTCGATCCCCAGATGGGTCTTTCCAGTATTGGTCGGCCCCAACACGGCGGTGACGCCGGCGCCACGGGCGCGCAGGTCACGATCGACGGGCGGCGAGAAGGAAATCGGCATCAACAGTCCGGCATGGCGCCCCGCTCGTGCCTCCGCCGCTGGCGCGGCAGGAGGATGGGGCATGGCTTGTGTATCACAACGCGACGCTGGAAAGACCTGTGCTTAACATGTGGAACGAGTCTGGAACGAATCGCGGCCGAATCGGCGACTCTCGTGCTGTTCGAGTTCGTTCACCGCGATATATGGCGCCGTAGCCGCCCTTGTACACCAGATCGGGTGTAATGAGCGATTTTGCTGCGTCGTTTTGGCGCCCAAAACGTTAACGCGGCGGCGGATCACGATTCCTTGGCGAGTCAAGAGGCTGCCTCCTGTGGATAACGGGGACGCCGATGGCCAGCGCCCAACATGGGTGGCCGGCGTGGCTTCGTCGAGATTATGCGACACGGGTATTGCGCCTGCGCGACGGCCGCGATTACTGGGTTTTCGCGCTGATGCTGGGATGAGGCGCTTGCGCCGACGCGACGAATTGATTGGCCTGCAATACGCCCATGCCGAGCGGCGTCGGCATCGAGAAGCGGAACGGCACCAGCACTCGGGTGCCGGAGATCGGCGCCAGCCAGACCTCGGCGTCGCGCAGCGCGACGAGATATTTGATCACCGGCCGTTCCGGCACGTAGCCGGAGATCGGCTCGAAATAAACCGCGCAAACCACGGCCGGCCCCTGGTAGCCGCGTTCGGCCTTGACCATTTCCATGCGCTTGAACTCGCTGCGCAGGTCGTAGCGCACGCGGCCGTCGAACACCGCGACCTTGCGGACGCAGGCCTGCGGCGACACCGGATCGCCGTTGCCGCCGACGCGGTTGATGGTCGAACTCATGGGATCGACGACGCCGCGGCGGTCGGCGTCGCTCACCGGAATGCGATCGGGATGTGGGTACAGCGGCGGATCGGCCAACAAATCCTTCACATTGCCGCCGGAGATTGCCATGCGCACGTCATCGATCTTGCCGTGCTCCCAATCGATCGTCGCGACATAGTTCGTCGGCATCGTCTGTTCGCCGCTGAAGCTGCCGCGGCTGGCGCCGGTGCCGCGCGCGCCGGTAAAAATCCGCAGCAGTCCCGCGGTCGCGCCGCTGGCTGCCGCGGTGTACTGATCCTCGGCAATCTCGATGGCCCAGGTGCCGCGACCGATCGGCAGGCCGGCGAGCGTGGCGGTGTACTCGGCTTCCAAATGCGTTTGCGCCGCCGCGACATGGCCGGCATCGGCGGCGAGCGCCGCCATGATGCAAACCGCCGCGGCGAAGGTGGCGGAGACGACGGAGGCGGCATCAAAAGGAAGCCGTTGCGGCAGCACGGACACTGACAGTGTTTCCCCACATGCCGCCGGGTCGGCGGGTCAAAGGCTCGGTTTCACCTATGGGGTACCTTTGCCTGCCGGATATGGCCTAAGCTTGAAACCCCCAAGCCCTTCCTCGTTCGGGAATGCGTCCTTTGTGTGGTTTGGCACGGCCATAAAGGCCATATCCGACATATGCTTGACGCTGCGGAGACCCCTGATTATAGCTCCGCGCATATCCCACATCGTCGTCAGGCGGCGTTTGCCGCGGCGGGGCTTTTGAGGAACGACCACCATGTCATGGCGTTGCGAACTGACCGGAAAGACACGCCAGATTGGCAACCGGGTGAGCCATTCGAACCGCAAGACCAAGCGGCGGTTCCGGCCGAATCTGCTCAATGTCACGCTGCTGTCGGACGCGCTCAGCCGCTCGATCCGGCTGCGGATTTCGGCCAATGCGCTCAAGACCGTCGATCATCGCGGCGGCCTCGACGCGTTTCTGCTCAAGGCCAAAGACGCCGAGCTGTCGCCGCGGGTACTCGAACTCAAGCGCGCAGTGGTGAAGAAGCGCAAGGCGACGGCGTAGTCACGTACGCATAATTTTCGGTCGACCTTGGAGGCCCGCCGCGCGCGGGCCTTGGCGCACGAGTCTTGGCGTTTTGGCGGCGCGGCGCCTACGCCCTGGCGGCGCTCCGGCGAGCGCCATATGCTTGAGCCAACCGACGCCCTGGACCGAAGGAGACAGCCATGTCCGCGCCAGCCCGCAAGGTCGTGCATTCCGACATCAAGCCCGATAATCCGCCGGAGCGCGCCGCGCACTATGTCGATGCGCCGAACCTGCCGTGGGAAAAGACCAAATTCCCCGGCATCCAGATCAAGGTGCTCTATACCGACGGCGACGGCGTCACCACCGCGCTGTTCAAGCTTGAGCCCGGCGCCGTGGTGCCGCTGCACGAGCACACCGCGCTGGAGCAGACCTACGTGATCGAAGGCTCGCTGGAAGATCACGAAGGCAAATGCGGGCCGGGCCAGTTCGTCTGGCGGCCGGCCGGCAATCAGCACGAGGCCGTGGCGCCGAACGGCGCCGTGTTGCTCGGCTTCTTCCTCGGGCCGAACCGCTTCGCCTATGGCGAAAAATTCTTCACCGAGGCGGGCGAGAGATAAGCGCAGAGCATGCCACCGGCCGATCCGCGGGTCGCCGCGCTTGCGGCGGCCGGCGCCATTCGTCTCGCGCTGTTCTTGCCGCAATACGCCGAGGATGCCGCGGGCATTCGTGGCATCGGCACTGGATTCATCGCAATTGAGATTGTGCGGGCACTCGCGGCACGGCTCGGCATCGTGGCGCGGGTTATCAAATATCCCTCGCCCAAGGATGCGGTTGCCGGTTTGCAAGACGGCGCTTGCGACGTGGCATTTCTCGGCATCGAACCGTCGCGCGTCGCCGTCGTGGATTTTTCGCCGGCACTTTTCCAGTTCGACTATTCGCTGCTGGTGCCGGTCGGCTCGACGATCGGGAGCCTCGAAGATACCGATCAGGCGGGACGGCGCATCGGCCTCGTCGACGGTCATGCCTCGGCGCTAGCGCTACGCCGTATCGTCAAGCAAGCTGAGCTGATTGGCGTCGAGCTGCCCGAGAGTGCCTTCGATCTGCTGAGAGATCAGATAGTGGATGCGCTGGCGTTTCCGCGCGATCAGCTCATCGCGTTTGCCGAGCGATTGCCCGGGGCTCGCGTGCTGGCGAAAGGTTACGGCGTAAATCGAGTAGGCATGGCCGTCGCGAAGGGCAGCGCCGGATTGCTATCCTATCTCTCCGACTTTGCCGCAGAGGCAAAAACGACGGGCCTCGTGCGACGCGCCATCGAGCGCGGAGGGTTGGACGGCTTCGACGTTGCAACGGCGTAAACGCGTGATTGCTTTATTGCGTCGAAATCGTCTGCAGCACCGGCAGCCAGGTTTCCTGCTGCTTGGCGACAAAGACTCCGGTCTCGTCAGGAGTCATGGCGTGCGTATAGCTGCCGGTGGCCGCGAGTTTCTTTTTCACGTCCGGATCGGCGACGACCTTGGCAATGTCCGCGCTCACCTTGGAGATAATCGGCGCCGGCGTGCCGACCGGTGCGGCGACGATGAGCCAGCCTGCTGCCGAGAAACCAGGAATGGTTTCCGCCACCGTCGGCAAATCGGGGAGTTCCGCCAGCCGCTGCGGCGAAGCCACTGCGATCAGCTTCACCTGTCCGGCATTCGCCGCGCCGATAATACCGGGATAGCCTTCGATAATCATGGTGACGCGGCCGCCGGCCACATCGGCCAGCGCCGCCGAAGGACCCCCGGTATACGGCACCGGAATGAGTTTGATGCCGGCCTTCTGCTGCAACAGCAGGCCTGTCAGATGCGTCATGCGGCCGACGCCGGAGACTGCGATCGACAGCGTGCCCGGTGCTATTTTGGCGCGATCGATAAGTTCGGGCAGCGTGGTGATGCCGCTTTTAGGATCGACCGAAAGAAACATCGGCTGCTCGGCGATGAAGCCGATCGGCAAAAAATCGCGCGGCAGCTTGACCGGCAGATTGGGCGCCACCGTCGGCAGCGCCACGAAGGTCGACAGCGCGGGCGAATAGAGGGTGTAGCCGTCGGGTGACGCCTCGCTCGCAGCACGCGCGGCGATGCTGCCGTTGGCGCCGGGATGATTGACAACGACCGCCTGCTGTCCCCAAATTTTGCTTAAGCCGTCGGCAACGATGCGCATGGCAACATCCGGACTGGAACCGGCGCCGGCATCGGAGATGATCATCACCGCCTTTTCCGGATAGTTCGTGGTCTGCGCGATTGCCGACGTGGCCACTGGCGGCGCCAGCAGGCACAGGACGGCGATGCACGACAAATACCCGCGAATATTCATGGGTCACTCCCTTACAGATGTTCTTTTTATATTTACGAATGCAGCCGCCGCGGCCGCGCCGGGCGCACGCGTTCCTCGGTCGGGTTGTCCTCGAACAGCTCGGCGAGCTTTTCGGTCATGACGCCGCCGAGCTCCTCGGCGTCGACGATGGTGACGGCGCGGCGGTAGTAGCGCGTCACGTCGTGGCCGATGCCGATGGCGATCAGCTCGACCGGCGAGCGCGTCTCGATATCCTCGATTATCCAACGCAAGTGGCGCTCCAGATAATTTCCCGGATTGACCGAGAGCGTCGAATCGTCGACCGGCGCGCCGTCGGAGATCATCATCAAAATTTTGCGCGACTCCGAGCGCGCGAGTAGCCGCTTATGCGCCCAGTCGAGCGCCTCGCCGTCGATGTTTTCCTTGAGCAAACCCTCGCGCATCATCAGCCCGAGATTTTTGCGCGCACGACGCCAAGGCGCGTCGGCGGATTTGTAGATGATGTGGCGCAAGTCGTTGAGCCGGCCGGGATTGGGCGGCTTGCCGCTGGCCAGCCAGGATTCCCGCGACTGCCCACCCTTCCAGGCCCGCGTGGTGAAACCCAAAATCTCGACCTTGACGCCGCAGCGTTCCAGCGTGCGCGCCAAAATGTCGGCGCAGGTGGCGGCAACCGTGATCGGGCGGCCGCGCATCGAGCCGGAATTGTCCAACAGCAGCGTCACCACGGTGTCGCGGAAGTCGGTATCCTTCTCGCGCTTGAACGACAGCGGATGCATCGGATCGACGATGACGCGCGGCAGCCGCGACGGATCGAGCAGGCCTTCTTCCAGATCGAACTCCCAGGCGCGGTTCTGCTGCGCAAGGAGGAGCCGCTGCAGCCGATTGGCCAGCCGCGCGACGACGCCTTGGAGATGCGAAAGCTGCTTGTCGAGATAGCCGCGCAGCCGTTCGAGCTCTTCCGGCTCGCACAAATCCTCGGCGCCGACGACTTCGTCGAACTTGCTGGTAAAGGGCTTGTAGTCGGGGCCGCGCGGCTCGTTGCGCTGATTGCGCGGCCGCCACGGCTCGGCTGCGGATTCCGAGTCACCCATTTCAGCGTCGTCGGCCATCTCGGCGGCCGGCGCATCGACGGCTTCCGAACTGCTGTCGGGCAGTTCATCGGCGGACGCTTCCGCCTCCGCGCTCATGCGCTCGCTGTCGGCGGAATCGGACGCTTCCCCGCTGTCGCCCTGCTCGTCCTTTTGGTTTTCCTGGTCGCCCTCGTCGCCTTCCTCCTCGTCGGACTCGCTACTGCGGTCCTCGCCCATGTCGAGGCAATCGAGCAGGTCGTGGACGACGTCGCCGAAACGGCGCTGGTCGGTCAGCACGCGTTCGAGCCTGTCGAGATCGCGGCCGGCGCGCTCCTCGATCAGCGGTCGCCACAAATCGACCAGTTTTCGCGCGGCGGCGGGCGGTGCTTCGCCGGTGAGCCGTTCGCGCACCATCATGGCCAGCGCGTCCTCGATCGGAGCGTCGGCACGGTCGGAGATCTCATCGAATTTGCCGCGGTGGAAGCGGTCGTCGAGCATGGCGGTGAGATTCTTGGCGACGCCGCCCATGCGGCGTGAGCCGATGGCCTCGACGCGGGCCTGCTCGACGGCATCGAACACTGCGCGCGCCTGCTGGCCGCCCGGCACCAGCTTCCTGTGCACCGCCGGGTCATGACAGGCGAGCCGCAGCGCGATCGAATCGGCGTGGCCGCGCACGATCGCCGCCTCGCGCTCATTGAGCCGCCGCGGCGGCTCCGGCAGCCGCGCCTTGCCGCCGGCGAGCCCCGGACGCTCGGCCGCGAACGATACTTCGAGATCGCCCTTGCCGGCGATCGCCTTCAAACAAACGCCGACCGCGCGCTTGAACGGTTCGGTCGGCGCTTCCTTTACAGGGGTCTTGGGCTTGATGTTGGAGGACACGGCGGCTCAGCTGAGCGCGACATTGACCGCGGATTCAGGCAGCTCCTGGCCGAAGCAGCGCTGATAGAATTCGGCGACCAGCGGCCGTTCCAGCTCGTCGCATTTATTGACGAAGGTCAGCCGGAAGGCGAAGCCGATGTCGTTGAAGATGTCGGCATTCTCCGCCCAGGTGATCACCGTGCGCGGGCTCATGACGGTGGAGATGTCGCCGTTCATGAAAGCGTTGCGCGTAAGATCCGCCACCCGCACCATCTTGCCGACGATGTCGCGGCCTTCCGCGTTGCGATAGTGCCGCGCCTTGGCGAGCACGATCTCGACCTCGTTGTCGTGCGGCAGATAATTCAGCGTGGTGACGATCGACCAGCGGTCCATCTGGCCCTGGTTGATCTGTTGGGTGCCGTGATAGAGGCCCGACGTGTCGCCGAGCCCGACCGTATTGGCGGTGGCGAACAGCCGGAACGACGGGTGCGGCTTGATCACCTTGTTCTGGTCGAGCAGCGTCAGCCGGCCGGATGATTCCAGCACGCGCTGGATCACGAACATGACGTCGGGACGGCCGGCGTCATATTCGTCGAAGCACAGCGCCACGTTGTTCTGCAGCGCCCACGGCAAAATACCGTCGCGGAATTCGGTCACCTGCATGCCCTCGCGGATCACGATGGCATCCTTGCCGATCAGATCGACGCGGCTGATATGGCTGTCGAGATTGACGCGCACGCATGGCCAGTTGAGCCGGGCCGCGACCTGCTCGATGTGGGTCGACTTGCCGGTACCGTGATAGCCGGTGACGATGACGCGGCGGTTGCGGGCGAAGCCGGCGAGGATGGCGAGCGTGGTCGGCTTATCGAAGCGATAGTCCGCATCGATTTCCGGCACGTGCTCGTCCGGCTCGGAATAGGCCGGCACCTCCAAGTCGCTGTCGATGCCGAACAATTGGCGGATCGACACCTTCATGTCCGGCAAGCCGGATTCGGTATGTGCTGCGAGAGTCATCACTCCTCCGTGGCCCCGGCAAATCCGAGGCGCAGCCCCCTCCCTACCTTTCCCCGCTTGCGGGGAAGGGTAGGGAGAGGGAACGGTCGGATGTCGCGGTACATCTAGCAGAAACGCCCAACGCCGCGAAAGCCACCGCGGCGACCATCCCCAGGGTCAGCAAAAGCCCGCAGACTTCAGGTAATTATAGGCCTGAATGATCTCCCGAAGCGTGTCCTCGGAGCCGCGGTCGCCGCCATTGGCATCGGGATGATGGCGCTTTACCAGCATCTTGAACCTGGCCTTGATATCGGTCCGTTTGGCGTCGGCTTCAAGGCCGAGCACGTCTAAGGCACGGCGCTGTGCATTGAGAATCTTGCGACCCTCTGCCGCCGCCCGCGCATGGCCGGGCCGCCCGCCGGTCTCGCCAAGCATGGAGAACGGGTCCGCCGCTTCCCACTCGGCGGCGCGAAAGCCGCCGCGGGCGCGCCGGGGCGCCGCGCGCTTGCCGCCGATCGAGCCCATTTTCCAGGTCGGACGGTGGCCGGTGACCGCTTCCTTTTGATATTGCGCGACCGCGTCCTCGCTCATGCCGGCGAAAAAATTGTAGGAATTGTTGTATTCGCGCACGTGCTCGAGGCAGAACCGCCAATACTCGTTGGCGCGCAGCCGACCTTTGGGCGCGCGATGGGTCGCGGGCGCCTCGCAGCGCGGCCACTGGCACGCGGGCAGCTCGGCGCGCAACCTGCGGTCCTGGTCAGGCTTGACCCTGATGCGATCAAACAGCGGCGAATCCGTCTTCATCATCTTTGATTATGCGGTCGCGTCGATGGCGCCTTCAAGACTTGACAGGGCGCAAAAGTGCGCGGCTGCGTTATTGACCGTGCCACTGTCACGTCGCTAAGTCGTTACCATGGCCATGCACGATATCATCACGACAAAGTTGACGGCGGCTTTCGCGCCGCAAAGCTTGCGCGTCGAGGATGAATCCCATCACCACCAAGGCCACGCCGGACACCGGCCGGGCGGCGAAACTCATTTCCGTCTTTATATCGTGTCGGAAGCCTTCCGCGGAAAGAGCCGGATCGAGCGCCACCGCATGATCAACACGGCGCTGGCGGGGGAGCTTGCATGCGGCGTGCATGCGCTGGCGATTCATGCACAGGCGCCGGGCGAAAGCTGATCGTCGACTACGAACTGCGTGACGGCTCGAACAGCGGCGCGTCGACTTGCGTTGCCGCCGGCTTGTCATTCTCGGCGAGCAAATTCATCAAATCCAGCCGGCGGGTGAACATGGCGAGCTTGCCGTCGGCGGTGTGCGGCCACTGCGCCTGCGGCCGGTCCCAATAGAGCTCGACCCCGTTGTCGTCGGGATCGCGCAGATAGAGCGCCTCGCTGACGCCGTGATCGGAGGCGCCGTCGAGTGGAATTTTGGCATCGACCAGCCGGCGCAAGGCATCGGCCAGCATCGCGCGCGTTGGATAGAGGATGGCCAGATGATAGAGGCCGGTCGTGCCCTGGGGCGGCGGCCGCCCGCCGCGGCTCTCCCAGGTGTTGAGCCCGATGTGGTGATGGTAGCCGCCGGCGGAAATGAATGCCGCCTGCGGCCCGATCCGCTGCATCAAGTCGAAGCCGAGCACGCCGCAATAGAATTCAAGCGCGCGGTCGATGTCGGCGACCTTCAGATGCACATGGCCGATGCGGACGCCCGTATTGATCGGCGCGGCCGTTTCACTGAGCGGCGTGATCGTCGTGTCCATCGTGCCCGTCCTTCACCGGATACATGGGTCGAGATTACATGGGTCGAAGATATTTCGTGCGCCGCCGGCGTTACGTTTTTGCCTCGGTCGATCGCGCATACGGCCCGTAACCCGGGCGATAACTCTTGTCGTCGAGGAACTGGCTCATGCCCTTGGCGCGGCCGCCTTCCTTGTCCTGGAGGCGCATTTCCTGGCTTTTCGCCTGCAGATAATCGGCGGCCTGCTCATGCGGCACGACGCGCACGTTCTTCACCGCGAGCTTGGTGGCTTTCAGCACTTCGGGATTGAGCTTCAACATGCGCTGCGCCAGCGCGATCGTCTCCTCACGCAATTTGTCGCGCGGCACCGCCTTGTTGATGAGGCGAATCTTCTCCGCCATCTTGCCGTCGAAAGTCTCTCCGGTCATCGCCAGCCAGACCGCGTCGCGCAAGCCCAGCGCGTCGGTCAGCGCCTTGCTGACAAAGCCGCCGGGCAGGATGCCCCAATTGACCTCGGACAGGCCGAATTTCGCGTCCTCCGCGGCGATGGCAAAATCGCAAGCGATGAGTTGGGTGAAGCCGCCGCCGAAGCAGAAGCCGTTGACCATGGCGATGGTCGGCTTCGGATAGGTGAACAGTTTCTGCCAGCGCCAGTAGTGGCTGGCCCATGACGCGCGCGCCCGTTCCGCTGGTTTGTTGTCGAGCTCGCGGAAATAAAGCTTTAAGTCCTGCCCGGCACACCAGGCCTCGCCGGCGCCGGTGAGCACGATCACCTTGGTCTGGGCGTCGCTTTCCAATTCGTCGAGCACGTTGGCCATGTCGAAATGCAGCTGCGGGCTCATGGCGTTGCGCTTCTCCGGCCGGTTCAGGATGACCCAGGTAATGCCTGCATTCGCGCCGGTATCGCGCTCGATCTTGACTGTCTCGTAGGTGCCGTTCGCCATGGTTCGCGTCTCCCCGTATCTATGGTCTGTGGGTTCGAATTATCTGATCAGCTTGCCTTCGCGGTGACCTTGCGCACCAGCGGCGTCACGCGCAAGGCTGTGATGCGGTTTCTGGTCTTGCGCAGCACGTGAAAGCGGAAACCGTGAAAGGTAAAACTCTGTCCCGGCTCCGGGATCGAGCGCGCTTCGTGGATAACCACGCCGGCAATCGTCGTCGCTTCGTCGTCGGGAATATTCCAATCCATCGCCCGGTTGAGGTCGCGCACCGGCACGGCGCCGTCGACATTGACAGAACCGTCCGGCAGCGGGCGGACGCCGGGCACTGCGATGTCGTGCTCGTCGGTGATGTCGCCGACGATTTCCTCGACGATGTCTTCCAGCGTCACCAGGCCTTCCAGCTCGCCGTATTCGTCGACCACCAGCGCGAACGGCGTCTTGCGGTGGCGGAACGCTTTGAGCTGTTCGGCGAGCGGCGTGGTGTCGGGCACGTACCAGGGCGGCTTGGTCAGTGCGCCGATGTCGATCTTGGACGTATCGCCGCCCGCCGCATGCAAGGCGCGCCAGACTTCCTTGGCGTGCAACACGCCGACGACGTTGTCGGGCGAACCGCGCCACAGCGGCAGCCGCGTCACGCCGGCCGCCAGCACGGCGTCGATGAGCTCCCGCGGCGGCTCGTCGGCATCGAGCATGACCATCTTGGTGCGGTGAACCATGACGTCGGACACCGTGAGTTCACGCAGATCGAGCAGCCCGCCCATCATGTCGCGGTCGTGCTTTTCCACCACGCCGGCGCGATGCATCAGATCGACGGCGCCGCGCAATTCCTCGTCCGGCGACAGGATCGACTGGATCTTACCGACCGGCATGCCCAACCCGCTCAAAATGACACGCACCAACCATTCGACGGCGCGCAGGACGGGCGCAAACAGGCGCACCGTGCTTTCAACCGGCTTCGCCACCGCGAGCGCCATGCGATCGGGCGCGTTGAAGGCTGCGGTCTTCGGCAGCACTTCGGCGACAACGAAGATCAGCACCGTCATCACCAGCGTGGCATAGATGATGCCGGTCTTGCCGAAAATTTCGAGCAACACGCCGGTCGCCAAGGTCGAGGCGGCGATATTGGTCAGATTGTTGGCGAACAGGATGGCGCCGAGGAGCCGCTCGCGCGTCGCCATCAGCCGGTTGACGATGCCGGCGTCGCGATTGCCTTGTTTCTCTAGCCGCAGCATGGATGCACGCGACGACGCCGTCAGTGCGGTTTCGCTGGCGGAGTAGAACGCCGACACCAACAAGCAAATCAGGATCGCCGCAACGGTCAACCAATCGATCGCAGTCATCGTTCCGTAAGCTTCTCGCTCAGAAAAACGCGCACCTCGCGGGCATCGACGCCGGCCTCGATGAAGGCCGCGCCGATGCCGCGCACCAGAATGAATGTAAGCATTCCGCGCTTCACTTTCTTGTCCTGCGCGATCAAATCCATCAATTGGTCAACGGAGGGTAGCGGGCCCGGAATGTCCTGCAATCGTGTCGGCAAGCCGACTTCGGCCAGGTGGCGGATGGCGCGCTTGGCTTCCGCCATCGGCAGCAGGCCCTGCCGCCGCGCCGAGAATTCGAAGGCGAGCGCCATGCCGGCGGCGATCGCCTCGCCGTGCAGCAGCCGGTCGGAGAAGCCGCAGGCGGCTTCAAGCGCGTGGCCGAAGGTGTGGCCGAGATTGAGCAAAGCCCGATCGCCGGTCTCGCGCTCGTCGCGCGCCACGATCGCCGCCTTGGCGCGGCAACTCTCGGCGATGGCGTGCTCGCGTGCGGGCCCGCCGGCGAAAACGTCGCGCCAGTTCTTTTCCAGCCAGGCGAAGAAATCGGCATCGCCGAGCAGACCATATTTGACCAGCTCGGCGTAACCGGCGTGGAATTCGCGCTCCGGCAGCGTGTCGAGCAGCGCGGTGTCGGCCAGCACCAGGATCGGCTGATGGAAGGCGCCGATCAGGTTCTTGCCGTGGGCGGAATCGATCGCGGTCTTGCCGCCGACCGAGGAATCCACGTCCGCGAGCAACGTGGTCGGGACCTGCACATAGTCGACGCCGCGCCGCACCACCGACGCGGCAAAACCGGCGAGATCGCCGATGACGCCACCGCCGAGCGCGACCACGAGATCGTCGCGCTCGATACGCATGGCTATCATCGACTCGCAGACTGACTCGAAGACGCGATAGCTCTTGGAGATTTCGCCGGCCGGAACGATGACGTGGCTCGATGCCACGCCGGCATGGTTCAGCGCCGCCTCGGTCGGATCAAGATGATGGCGCGCGACATTACCATCGGTAACGACGACCGCCTTGGCGCCCGGCCGCAGCGCGGCGATGCGGGCGCCCAGCGAAGCGAGCAGGCCGCGGCCGATGACGATGTCGTAGCTGCGCGATCCGAGCGCGACATGGACAGTGGCCGGGTCCGTGCGAACAAGCGCGGTCATGCGCCTGCCTCTTGCTGCGGCGATCGCGGCGCATTGAGAAACGCCGCAAGCGACATCATGATTTCGGACACGATCGCATCGTGCGGCACTTCCCGCGACTGCACCGTGAGATCGGCCTGGGCATAGGCCGGCTCACGCGCGACCAGCAATTTCCGCAAGGTCGCCGCCGGATCGGCGGTTTGCAGCATCGGCCGGTCGTTCTTGCGCTTGTTGATCCGCCGCATCAGCACGTCGAGCTCGGCGCTGAGCCAGATCGAGACCCCTTTCGCCTTGATC
>Ga0181523_10000287_pt1 | contig 56497 bp, 70 predicted proteins | sample PEATcosm2014_Bin_43_FD_119752 | JGI IMG/M metagenome (GOLD analysis project Ga0181523, IMG submission 119752) | Peatland microbial communities from MTU Mesocosm Facility, Houghton, MI, USA - PEATcosm2014_Bin05_30_metaG | ecosystem: Environmental > Terrestrial > Soil > Wetlands > Peat | place... | reverse complement strand
CTCGTTGCCAGAGCAAAACGGAGGGCGGACCACAAAACAGGCTTGCAAAACTGTAGAACAGGAAGAACATCAGGAAAACACCCCACGCTAGTCGTGGACAAAAAACCATATGGGAAATCCCGGTAAACTTGACTGAATGAAATCCCGTATTGGCCGCACCGCCGCTCCACTCATCACCAAGATCCAGAAGCTTTTCAGCCACGATCTGGCCAAGGAAAATGATTTCCTCCGACAGGAGAATAAAATTTTGCGCAGCCAGTTGGACAAACGAGTGCCGTTGACCGAGACCGACCGCCGCACCTTGGTCCGCTACGGCATGCCCATCAAGGATCGGTTGCGGGAGGTCATTTCCATCGTCTGTCCGGACACACTACTGGCCTGGAACCGGCGGATGAAACGGCGGAAATGGACCTTTGACCACACTCCCCAGCGGCCAGGCCGACCGCCCAAAGCCAAGGCCACGGAAGCGTTGGCACTGCGGATGGCCCGTGAGAATGCTTGGGGCTACGTCCGGGTCGCCGGCGAGTTGAGGAAACTCGGACATAAGCTCTCGCCGTCCTGCGTCCGTGACCTGATGAAGAAACATGGAATTCCACCCAGTCCACATCGGAAGGGACTGAGCTGGAAGCAATTTATACAGGCGCATCTGGAGGTTACCTGGGCGGCTGATTTCTTCACCGAGGAAGTCTGGACCTGTTGCGGGTTGGTCACCTATTACACGCTATTCTTCATCCATTTGGGCACGCGTCGTGTGCAGTTCGCCGGTTGCACTGCGCAGCCAGAAGCCCGCTGGATGCAACAGCAGGCTCGGAATTTCTCCCTGCTGACCGGCGAGAACGCCCGTCAACCTTCCTATCTGATCCATGATCGCGACACTGCCTTCTTGCCGCTCGATGCCTTGCTGCGTCCGACGGGAATCAAGGTCATCCAGACGCCACCGCAATCACCGATGTGCAACGCTTATGCGGAGCGGTTTGTGCGGGAGACGCGGGAGACGCTCGACCAGCTAATTCTGCTGGGTGAAGGACACCTGTGACAGGTGCTCAAGAAGATTGAGCATCATCATAATCAGCAACGACCGCATCAGGGATTGAAGAACGTCGTCCCGTTGGGCTTTGAGTATCCCGACCAGCCAGTACCTGCAGGAAGGGTGCGCTCTGATACGGCCCTGGGCGGACTGCTGAACCATTACCACACCGAAAGCGTCGCCGCCTAATATGAATTAGTTTTTACATAGTACAGGGTGCAACGTGGAGCACAGCCGGACGGCGAGCAATACATTGGATTCTACAACCCGACCACTACCGCTTTGGTCTCGGTATAGTGTTCCAACACTTCATGGCCCATTTCGCGGCCCCACCCGGATTGTTTGTAGCCGCCGAAGGGCAGGGCCGCATCGAAGACGTTGTAGCAGTTGATCCAGACGGTGCCAGCCCGGAGCGCTGAGGCTACTCGATACGCCTTGGCGATGTCGCGGGTCCAAATGCCAGCGGCCAGGCCGTACTGTGTGGCATTGGCGCGGGGGATCAGTTCTTCGGTCCGGCTGAAGGGTTCGGCTACCACGACCGGTCCGAAGATCTCCTCACGGACGATGCTCATCTTGGGGCTAATGTCCTTGACGACGGTCGGCTGGACGAAATATCCGCGATCCCCCGCCCGGCCGCCGCCGGTGACGTAGCAAGCGCCGTCCTGTTTGCCCTGGTGGAGATAGTTTGTGACGCGAAGCAATTGCTCTTCGGAAACCAGCGGACCCATCTGGGTATCGGCTGCCAGACCCGGTCCGAGCTTGATCTTTTTCGCGTGCTCGGCGACCCCCGCCACAACGTCGTCGAAGATTTCGCGCTCGACCAGCAGGCGCGAGCCGGCGCAGCAACACTGGCCGTGATTGAAGAAGATGGCGTTGGCCGCTCCGGCGATGGCCGATTCGAGGTTCCCGGCGTCTTTGAAGACGATGTTGGGCGATTTACCGCCCAATTCCAAGCTCACCTTTTTGAGGTTGCCGGCTGCGGCGCGGACGATGAGTTTGCCCACTTCGGTCGAGCCGGTGAAGGCGACCTTGTCCACGTCCTCATGCGCGGCGAGGGCGGCTCCGGCAGTCTCGCCGAACCCGGTGACGATATTGACCACGCCCTCAGGCAGGCCGGCTTCCAACATCAATTCGCCAAGCCGCAGGGCGGAAAGCGGGGTTTGTTCGGCGGGTTTGAGCACGACGCAATTGCCGGTCGTGAGGGCCGGACCCAGTTTCCACGCAGCCATGAGCAAGGGGAAGTTCCAAGGGATGATTTGGCCGACGACGCCGACCGGCTCGCGCAGAGTGAAGGCATGGAACTGTGCGCCGGGGGCGTTGGGCACGCTGATTGGGATGGTGTTGCCTTCGAGTTTCGTGGCCCAGCCCGCCATGTACTGAAACAAGTCCGCCGCCAGCGGCACGTCGGCTACGCGGGCGACGGCACGCGGTTTGCCGTTGTCGAGCGACTCGATTTCCGCGAATTCATCGGCGTGCTGGAGCAACAGATCGCCGATGCGCCAAAGCAGCTTGCCTCGCTCGCTGGGCGTCAGATGCCGCCAGGGACCGGACTCGAAGGCCTGGCGCGCAGCTCGCACGGCCCGGTCGATGTCATCGCGTTGGCTGTCAGGCACGTGCGCCAGGACGGAGGCATCGGCGGGGTTGAGCACTGGGAAGGTCCTGCCCGCGGCGGCTTCGACCCATTTGCCCGCGATCAGGTTGCGTTTGGGTTTCGCCAGCCAGCCAGCGACGGCTGGGCTGACGCCGGCGGTGACCGAGGCTGTTGCGGCATGGCCGTTGCCGCTGCCATTGCCGTGGGCACTGGGCCTGTGTGCCCGATGACTTTTGCGGGTGGGATCCGGGGATTGTTGACGCGAAGAGATAGTTTTCATAAGTCTAAAGCTAGTTGCTCCGGTTTGGTTTTTAATGGCTGAAAGAGCTTACACCTTAGGCATAAATGTGGCAACTACCTATCAAAGTAGCGAATGGGGACTTTGATAGTCAAGACGAGCGCGCCGCCCGAATTGCCCGGCTGCACCGGCGCGCTGATTTGAAAATAGCGCGGGTCATCCCCGCGCCGTGACACGTTGCGATTCTTACTGCCCCGGCAAAACCCGGTAGAAATACATTGGATTGAACGGCGACGATGCATCCACGTTCGTATCCACCCAGAGTTGCACCGGCTGAGTCAATGTCAGATTCGTCAGCCTCGTCGATTTGTCCAGTGGCCCAAACCAGCAGCTTTTTCCAAGGCATGGTAAGAGATTAACCACGCGAACAGATTGAAACAAAGGCAGAATGGCAGCAGTAAAATCCGATGGATGATTTATTTGACCACACGGGATTGCTCTACGAGCATTTTGGGTTGAACACGCCGGAATACCTGCAATCTGCCGAAGCAAAAATCAGCAGCTACCACCAAGCGGGCATTCCCTTCATGTATATGACATTCAATGTTGAGCCGGACATTGAGGACGTGATTGTGGACAAGCTCGCGCTGGCAACGTTTGAGCTGTGATTCATGGAAACGCAAAAAAGAAAAATCTTTGAGCGACAACCCGACCAGAGAAAAGAGAGCCTGCGACCGGCACAGGCTCCCCATGACCTTCACGCGGCCAGCTTTCGTTCCGACCGACTCGCTTCCAGCGCCATCGCCCGCCGTGCCCGTCCCTTGGCCCATTTGCGCAGGCCGTCAACCTGTTCGCTCATCAACTTGCTCAACGGCATGAAGTCGTTCAGCAACAGCGCCACCGACAGGTCGGTCGGTTCCGTGCGCCGGCTGAACCCTTCGTGCAGTGCGTCAATGAACAACTGCTCGATTTCGGAGCCGGTGAGTCCCTCCGTCGCCTTGGCCAGTTGAACGACATCGAACTCTGTGGATTTACGGCCAAACTTAACGATCTGGATTTTCCAAATCGCCTCGCGTTCCTCTTGATTGGGCAGATCAACGAAGAACAATTCATCGAACCGTCCCTTGCGGAGCAGTTCCGGCGGCAACTGGGTCACATCATTCGCCGTGGCCACGACGAACACCGGTGAGAGCCGGTCCTGCAACCACGAGAGGAACGAGCCGAACACGCGGGCGGAAGTGCCCCCGTCGGTCGAAGCCGAACTGCGGCTGCCGCTGAAGCCTTTTTCCAGTTCATCAATCCACAACACACAGGGCGCGATGGCCTCGACCGTGGCAATGACCGAGCGGAGATTGGATTCTGACTGGCCGACCAGTCCGGCAAACAACCGGCCCGCATCCAGTTTGAGCAGCGGTCTTTGAAACACGCTGGCCGTTGCTTTCGCCGTCAGGGATTTGCCTGTGCCCGGTATGCCGATGATGATCAGACCCTTGGGCGAAGGCAGGCCATACGCCCTGGCTTCCTGGCCAAACGCATCCCGGCGTTTCAACAGCCATTCCTTCAGCACGTCCAGTCCGCCAATGTCCGCCAGTGATCCTGGCCGGGGATACACTTCCAGCAGTCCATTCTTTTTGACTTCGCCGGCCTTTTCACGGGCGATGATTTGTGGACAAAGCCTGCCATCCTCCACCACCGACAACGCGAACGCATTTTCGGCTTCAATGGAGGTCAACCCGCTGGCCGCGTCCAATAACAACTCCCGTTCGCTGGCTACCGGGGGCGCGAGCTTCGCGGATTTGGCGATGTTATCCAGCACCACCCCCAGCTCCTCTTTGCCCGGCAGGGCGAACTCCACCACGACGAACTCCCGCGCCAGCTCCGGCGGCAGGGTGAACCGGCAGCCCAGAATCACCAGCACTTTGCCCTTGGTTTTTCCAACCCGCAGCGTTTCCTTGAGCTGCCGGAGGAGCACCGGATTGCCGTCCTCCACGAATTGGTGGAAGTCTTTCAGCAAAACCACCGAATTCTCCGGCAGTTCGCCGACGGCTTCCACGGCTTGTAACGGATCGTTCGCCTGTTTCACATGTCCGTCCCTGGTGTTAACCAGTCCTTCCGTCACCGACCAGGCGAACAACTGATACTTCACCGAGGCAGCCAGGGTTTTCATCTCCGCCTCGACGCGCGCCTCTTCGCACGAGACGAGGTAGATGCCGGGATAGCCCGCCCGGATGTAATTTGTGATTTGTGATTTCATGTTTTCCTTTCATTAAAGAAAGCCCGCCTGGGATGAAACCGGGCAGGCTGGTTTGTGTTTAATTTGACTCAGGAGTTTTCCAACACCCGATTCAGGTGTTCCCGCTCCCAGGCCAGACAGTTCTCCCGCCAGGGAGACTCGTAAACGCTGTGGCCATACGGATCGAACACGCGCCAGACCTGGGCCGGATTATCGAATTCAACCGCCATGGCGCGTTTCACTTCCAACGAACCGAGCGTGTTAAGGTCAAGCGCCTCGGTATAGAGACCCTTGATGGTGCCATCGGGCAGGACATGCAACGTGGTCATACGCCGGCCAGTTGTTGCCGTCGCACCCGACGGTGATACTCCGGTTTGCGCTGACGCTGTTCCAGTTGCCCCAGCGCCTGTTCGAGAAAGGCCGTCGCCTTTTCGCAATCGGCGCCCTCGAAACCGTTCGCGTTGATGGTGAGCTGGCCGGCCGGGTTGATGAGGATGTCGATGGTTTTCATAACCCTCCAATCGTCAGTTTGATCGAGCCGTCGCTGCGCTGGATGCGTTGCACCGTCAATCCTTTGCGCCGCGCTTCCCGGGTGGTTTTGTGGGCGGCGTAGAGTTGCAACAGGCGGCCATACTGGCTGCCCACTTCCTTCTCCACATGCCCGTCCCACCAGTCGCAACTCAGATGGAAAAGGCCATCCGGTTGCCGGTTCACTGCGATGTCAAACGGCCCTTTGAGCCGGATGACATGATCGCCATTGTGCGTCGCGCCGCCATAACCGCGGGCTTGGGCGTGATCCAACACCGACAGTCCCAGTTCAGCGCACGCGTCCCGCAAAGCGGCGATGTCCTTGATTTGTGTTTTGATCGTTACGAAGTGACTCATATTGGTTGATAGTTGAGTGTTGATAGTTGAGAGAAGGCGGCTGACCCGGCTTTTTGAGGCCAGGCCAGCCGTTGATTACCGGATCGTTTTGCCCACGGACGGCAACCGATGGATGTGGTTTCGGATGAACTCGCGCAAATTGGCTTCGCACTTCACATAGAAGTCGCCGCCCACCCGCGTGAACTTGTGCGCGCGCTGTTGCGCCTGCGTCAGCGCGAACGCTTTTACCTTCCGCCGGTTCAGGAGACTTGCCATAACGCTCCTTTCACGCGGCCAGATACAAGCGCCGCTGGCCCAGGTTGCCAAACCGCTCGACAATCTCGCGGTTGTCCTGCTCGGCCAGTTGCCGGGCCCTGTCCGCGAGGTTTTGCAGCCCCTGTTTGAGTTGTGTCTGTGCGAACTCGCTGTCGCGGTATTCCTCCGCCGTGCGATTCAGGAACGCCTGCCGCACCCGCTCCAGTTCGTCCTCCATGACCTGGTCTCCGGCGAAGTTCAATTGCTTGAACTCGTCAATGAACTTCACCAGCCGATTGAGTGTTTTCTGATGCACGCCGGTTTTCCCGGTTTGCATGCTCTCCAGCATTTCGCCGCAGAGTTGCGCCGTCTGCTGGCGGAGCGACGCCACACAGTCCGACACGAACGTTTCCACTTCGTGATGGATGCGCGCCCCGGCTTCCTGCGCCATCCGTTCGCGAACCCGGATGATTTCCTGTTGCTGGCCGGCCTCGGCCAGTTCCAGGTCCAGCTTTTCGGGCAGGCGTATCTGGAACAGTTGCGTCGAGAACTCGAAGAACCGTTCCATCCGCTCCGGCGGCGGAAACGACGCCTCGACGGCCGCCACCAATCGTTCCGGGTCAGTCACCAGTTTCCGGGCGGCCTCCAGCCATTCGGCGGACGCCTTCTCGCGCGTCTCGCTGTAACGGGACAGGAAGTCGGTTTTCGCCAGCGCGAAATCCCGCGCCAGCCCGTTGATCTTGTCCAGCACCTCCTGCAACTTGGCGTTGGGCAGGAACCGGCTCAGGCCGTTCAGGAACGGAAACGTGCTGGCTTCGACCAGCGCGCGCGCCCGGCTTTCGACCAGCGCGAAGGCTTCCAGCGCCTCCTTGGGCAGCAGGTTTTTGTGCCCCAGACTGATCAGCCGTTCGGTCACGCGTTCCGGATCCAGGCCCAGGTCTTCGGCGTTGAGTTTCTTGGTCGCGCGCCAGTAGCGCACCGACACGTTGATGAGCACGCCCTCGCGGGTGAGCACATCCAGCAGTTGATTTTCTTGCATGTTGTTTTTTTCTTTCTTGGAAATGGAAAAGCCGAAGCCTCAATGCTTCCGGCTTCTCCGGGTTGTTGTTGTGATGAGGCCGGCTGGCTTAATTCCGGGAGTTGGCCGATGGATTCGCCGCGCCCGCGCCGACAATGACCAGGTCGGGACAGAGTTTGGGCGACGCCGGCTTTTTGTCTTCCTCGACAATGTTCAGCCAGCCCTCGCCGTCGTAACGGATGTGAAACTCCGCCGTCATCATCTCCCGCACCTGCGGCGAGATGTTCGTCCAGTCCTGCCACCCTTCCGGATGGTCGGTTTTTTCATCGGGGCAACAGGTGGTATTGCACTGTTTGTAGAGGACGGACGCGTCGCAGCCCGGAATGTCTCCGGCTTCGGCGTAATCTCCCACGAACGCGATGCGGTCGCCCGCCCAGGAACCCACCAGCGGATGTTGGGCCCGGAAATCCCCGCCGCCCCGTCCGCCGTCCCTGCTGCTGGATGCCAGCAACATGACCAAGGCCGTGGCCGTCGAGTAGTTCCAGCCGATTTGTTCCCTCAGTTTCAGGCCGTTGCCGATTTGATGCGGATGAATAACCTGTTTCTTGTCGAGGTTGACCAGATAATGATACTGTCCCATAACTTTGTTTTTCCTTTCTTGGTTGATGGTTGAATGAAAAAAGAGCCGGACAGCTTTTGCCGCCCGGCCCGGTTTGAGGTTTTTGGTTTGAGCCGGAGTGCCGGCTTGATTGGGGGGTTGATTCAGCCCTTTGGCGGTCCAGCCTGGTGCAGGAGTTCGGTCCCCTGGCGGCAGAATTCCTTGGCCCAAACCGAGGAAACGCCCAGACCCGGCCGCGCCTGGTCATCGCAGGCGTCCGCCAGAATATAAGCCGCCGCCTTGACCAGCCGGGTCAACTCATAATGCTGGTTGCACGCCCGCAAAATGAATTGGGCATTGGCCCGGCTGAGTCCTTTCTGGAATTGCCTCATCACCACGCAAACCAGCACATCCTTGTCGGCGTAAATGAAGTGTTGTTTCCTGGCGTTGATGCAGCGCCACGGCAGCGGCGTATGTAACGGACGGTCCATAACGAGCGCCGGATGGAGGTCTTGAGCGCTATGTCCTGGCCGGGGAAGTTCAGCCTTTGTTTTGATCAGCATGACTCCTCCTTGGGCTTGTATTTGAGTTGGGAGACCAGACATTCGCCGGGTTCAACGTCATCACGCGGTCCCAGATAAACCGGCTGATACAGGGCATGGCTTTCCCGATGCGCATAGAGATACCGCACCTCCACCACCGTGCCGACTTTGGGAATGTTCTGATTGGCCGGGATGGTCACGTTGCCGCAAGGAATCCAGCCCTCACCGTTGAGCAGGCGGATTTCCACGCTGCGCCGGGCGTTCACTTTGGCCACGACCGCCGACAACTTGGCGCAGAACTTGAATTTCAACTGCGGTCCGCCGCTGTTGGGCCGGCCTGGTGTGGAAGGCGCATCCAACCGCTTGAACACGATGCCTTCACGGTCTTCGGCTTGGAGGCGCCTCCATAATGCGATCTTTTCTTTGGTGGTGAATGCCGTCTCGGCGTACTTGATGAAGGGATGCTGGGCGCTGGCCAGCAGGACCATCAGCGCGTTCAGGCGCGCACGGTAGGGTAACCGCCGCAGGTTTTCACCGTTCAGTTCGAGCAGATCGAACGTGTGGTACACATCCCCAATGGCTTCACCATCCTGGATGAAGTCACTGGACAGTTTGCCAATGTCCCCAACCACCGTCGCCGGCAAACCCACGATCAGTCCTTTCTTATTGATGCCTTCGATCTGACCGCTCTGTTTGCGGATGAGCAGATGCCGCCCGTCGAACTTCTCCTGGGCGCAATAATCATCATCGTGCAACAGCCGCTCCACGTCGGTTTCTTCGATGGGATTGAGCAACTGTGGCAAAATCCCCGATGACTGTTTTTCGCTGTATTGATAGGGGGTGCCGTCGTCACCTTCGGTGTAACCCTTGGCTTTCTTTTCGTTGACGAGTTTGCTGAAGATTTTCTTCGCCGCGTCATAATCCACGGGTGAAGAAGTCTTGGTCCCGGTCGCCAGCGTTGATCCGCGACGGCCGTAGGCGAAATTCACGACGAACCATTCGCCCGCCGGTTCAATCGCGGCTTGATACACCTTGTCCGACGAACCTTCGCGGTAATACAACGTGACCCGGTCTTGTGCTTCCATGACTGCGTTCATATTTTTTCCTTTCCTGGTTGGTTGAATAAAAATGAGCCGGATGCCTGTTGTGGCCGTCCGGCCCGGTTTGGTTTGTGTTGTTGGTTTAGAGGTCGAAGCAGTGATCCTCCACGGAATCACCGCCGACCTTGCAGATGCCCTTGAAACCCATGCCCATCTCCTCGTAATCCAAGAGGAAGGTGAGCGATGGCCATTGCGGGGCGAGCTTTTCGAGGAACGCAATCGGCGGCGACCACGCGGTATCGAACAGATAGGTCAGATGACCTTCCCACTCGTCCGCCAGTTCCGCACTGCACGCGCCCCATTTGCAGCCCCAGTGGTTCCGTTCCCAATCGTAACCGGCCTTTTCATAACCGGCTTTCAGCACTTCCGGCGGAATGGGCACGAGGCTGTGGAAGTTGAGGACATTTTCCTTTTGTTCTTCCACCTTGAGCCACGGTGAGTGACCGGCGGCCTTCTCCTTGAACCGGGTCACATCTTCCTTGGGCCCATACACGGCCAGCTTGTTGTTGCACCAGTTTGGCATGGGGATTTCCTCCTATAACGAACAGGTGACGTGCGTGTTCAAGTCGATGGCCTGGTCCAGGAAGACCACCAGCTCCGCGTGTTTCTCCATGAAGTAGCGATGCCACTCCTCCAGGCTGTTCTCCCCGTCGTTCACGGTGCCGCCCCGCGCCTCAATCTTCTCCCTGGTGACCGGCTCCAGTTTCGCGTTGGCCACCATGTCCCGGAACTTCCGGAGCTTGTCCTGCCGCAGTTTGCGCGCCTGGGTGCACAGCGGGACGACATCCTGCCACCAGCTCAGCCCCAGCCAGTTCAACAGGCAGGTCACATTGTAGGAATCGCGGAAGTAACCCTCCGAGAACATCAGGTCGTAATACTTCGTGACCTCGGCTTGAGCGGCTTCGGCTTCCTTCGAACCGCGCGGCAGGCTGTCCCGCCGCCGCACCGCTGCCTCGAACAGCGGTTCATATTTCTCCTGGATGGGTTTGTTGATTTTTTCGATGTAGAGGTCTGCTCCCATACGTTGCTCCTTTCCTGGTTTATGGTTTGAACCCGCTGTCTCCAAAAAACAAACGCAGGTCGTGATGACCTGCGTCTGGCTTCTTCAAACCGCCCGGTTCGATTTTGGAAAACAGTTGGCTTTCGGGAGATCTCCCGAAATCGGTTAAAGGGAAGACCCGTAGTCGTGATGACTACGGGTGCGAAGTCTGGTGCCTCACGAGAAAAAGTAGCCCAGACTCCGTAACGAGGCATGTCGGCCGGCACCAATGATGACATGGTCCAGCACTTCGATCTTGAGCAGTTGCCCGGCCCGGATCAGGTCGCGCGTAATTTTGATGTCGGCTTCCGACGGGGTCGGGTCACCGCTGGGATGTGAGTGCGCCAGCACAATGGCTGCCGCTGAGGCAATCACCGCCGTCCGAAACACAGTCCGAACATCAACCAGCAGCGTATCGATTGTGCCCATCGAGACCAATTGATGGCCCTTGACCCGCCGGCGCGTATTCAACAGCAATACCGCCAGGGTTTCGCACTCGGGGTTGTAATAGGGATTGGTGGCGATGTTCAGCCGCCAGTAATCGGCCACCTGTTCGGGTGTCTCACAGATCAGCAATGATTCCGGTGTCGGACATTCGCGCAAAGAAACGACTTTGTATTCCTGTGGTGGTTTCATGCGGCCACCTCCCCCGCACTGTGTTCCTGTATCAACCCCAGGAGTTCATCCGCTTCGATCGAATCGGGCTGTTGACCATCTTCCAGCCGGATGACACTGACAGCAACGTATTTGCTTAATCGCTCGTGTGCTTCACTCCGGCCTTTGCGTCCCGCCGCGTCTTCATCGAACAACAGCAGCACCTGGCCATTCTCCCCGGCGATTTGCACAATCCGTTCCTCCTGTGCCGGTGACAACAGGCTGCCCATCAGCGACACGACCCGGCGATGCCCCGCCTGCCAGACCCTCATGCAACCGAAGAACCCCTCGACCACCACCAGCGGTGCGGAAGGACTTTCCTTCATCGCCCGATGTTGGTTGAACAGTTCGAGGGATTTTCTGAACCCGCGCGGCAGCCGGTATTTGGGTTGTTCCTCCGGCGGCGTGCCCGGCCAGCGACCGGCATAGGCAATCATTTGTCCCTTGGCATTGTGGATCGGAATGGCAATCCAGCCCCGTAACATTCCATGCGGACAACAACCGACACCAAATGTGCTGATGGTTTCCGCCGTTAATCCCCGTTTCTGCAAATACGGATGCGCCCCGTCCAATGGCCCCAGCGAAAAATGCAGAGGCGCATTGCTCTCCTTCCTGAACGGGATGACCTTGTCCTTGACCATGGGGCGAGGGGCTTCCTTCCCGTTGGCGGGCCCCAGATTGAACCAGTTCTGCAACAGCAGTCCCGCCTCGCGGATGCCGACCTTTTCCATCCGGCTCACGAAGTCAATGATGCTGCCGCCGGCATGACAGTCCCCGAAACAGATCCAGCAGTTGCGGCTCAGGCTCACCCGGAACTGGGTCGGATTATGCCCCTGATGCAACGGACAGACCCCGCTCAAGCTGTCCCCGCTGCGCCGCAGCTTTTCCAATAATCCGTAACGTCCCAGCACCTGTTCCATCGTCACGGATTGTTTCAACTGATTAAAACCGATGAAACGGTTCTCTTTATTCTCACTCATGATTTTGTCCTCCAGAAAAAAAGAAAGAGGAGGGCCGTCCGGCTGCTCCTCTCTCCAGGTTATTATGTTTTGCGTCAGTCCTTCGCGAACGTCAGGCTGCGGTTGAACACCACCACCTCCGCGCTGGACTTGCCGCCGTTTTCACCCCAACTGGCCACCCGCCCCTGCAACTCCACGCGCAAGCCTTCGCCCTTGCTAGTGAGCGTTTGCTCCAATTCAGGCGATGGATTGAACAGGACACAGGGCACTTGATTGATGCGCTCCTTCGTCTCGCCTTCGTCATGGCCGTCCCGCGTCTCCACGGTGAACCCCAGAATCTTGCGGTCAGTGCCCTTGACACTGGCGTTGCGGACGATGCGCCCGGCTATCACACACAGGTTCATGCTGCTCCTTTCTCTTTGATTGCCGCTGAACAGTGAATCCATCCGGATAGCGCCCGCTACCCCGGAATGTTCCAATCTCCAATGGCAAAGTGTTGCGAACTCAAAATCACACGCCACGGTCAAAACCGTTGGGCGTTTCAATCAGCAACCAAACTTAAAAGTTCAGTCGTCCAGTTCGCGTTCCTTGTAATGCAATGAATAGAAGTGGCGCTGGCTGCGGATCAGGTGCTCCAGCTTTTGGTCAATCTCGTGCAGCTTGACGCGCAGTTCCCGCGCCAGTCGGATGATCTCCCCGGCGCGGCAGGAATATTTTTTCTTTGTCCGAACCATGTTGAATATCCATGCAACGCCGCCTTAAAAAGCCTTGCGCTCGATGCGTTCGGAAATTGCCGATTAGCGCGGAGGGTTGACGGTTTGCGGTTCCGGTGGTATTGAAAATCCAGCCGATGCCGCGCAAAATCCGCCAACTGGTTTCCGACCTCGCAAAAGCGGGTTTCGTGTCCGTGCCGGGCGGCAAGGGCTCGCATCGCAAGTTTCGCCATGCGCGCCTTCCGGGATCGGTGATTTTGAGCGGCGCTGATGGTGATGATGCCCATCATTATCAGGAAAAACAGGTTCGCAATGCGATCCGTGAGACAACCAAATGAAAATCGAAGACCAATATCTGAAATTCGTCCAGTGGAGCGAGGAAGACAGTCTGTATGTGGGCTATTGTCCGGATTTGTTTCCCTGGGGTGGTGTTTGCCACGGCAAGACCGAAGAAGAAGCTTACCACCAGTTGTGTCAACTGGTCCGCGACGAAGTGAACGAACTCCGCAAGGCCGGAAAAGAATTGCCATCCCCCGGCACCCGGCCCATGCGCGAAGCGGTGCCGGCTTGAAGCCCAGGCGTTGCCGTCACTTGTCCATCACCGGCATTTTCAACGCCGACTTGCAGTGGTTGTAGAGTTGTAGACAACGACGCCGGGCATCGAGGATGGCTTGTGACCGGATTACTTGCTCAATTTCCGAGTCACGAACGACCGGTTCAATCGTTTCGCTGCCAGTTTCGATTTTCTCGTTTTCACTTCCGAACGTTTTCTTGAATGCGAAAAGCGAGGTGAATGGGTTGGGATCATCTGGCTCCGGCTCTTCTTCTTTGTCCGGCCCAGCTGCGAGCGTTTCAACGTGCTGGACTAGTTCCGCGATGACCTTGCCGCTGTCGCCACCCAGCGCCCGCATTGTGGTGTCGAGATTGTCCCGATCCAGTTCCCGGCGCAGCGCCGTCAGTTCATCGGCGTTCAACGCGTAACTCGTCAGCGTCAGTTCAAACCGGCCGCGATAGCCATACGCGCCTCCCGCCGTCCGCTCCGGCGCCGCCCTGAACTTTAATTCGAGAATCAGCACCGAAAGCAGGGCGCGCTGCCTGGCCTGCAAAATGAATCGCGGCAAATCTCCGCGATCGACGTCTTCGTTTACGGGATATTCCCGCTGGGCCAGCAACGTGACCTCCGCCACGGCGCTGTTGAACAGGTTCACCAGGGATGCCATCCCTTTTGCATTTTGTTCCAACTGGCGCGCCTGTTTCAGATACGGCCCCAACCAGCGCGCATACAGTTTCAAGGATTCGATTTGCGAACGCAACAAGCCCCGCTCGATTTGCGATGGAATCTGACCCGCCTCGTTTCGGTCGGTGGATTCGTTTCTTTCTTTCAAAAATGAGGCGGTTCGCAGAATGTCATGCACCAGCGCGTGGGCTTCGCGCAACAATTTCGCCGCTTCCTGCTGCGCCCGGCTCTCGCGCCGCGTCAGTTCCGCAAACAGCCCCGAACCGGGCGTCGCCAGAAATGTGTCCGCCAGTTTGCTCACGTCCCAGCCGTCAGCCGTCAATTCATCCAACAACCAGAAATAAAATGCCTCCAAGCTTTCATCGAACGAATCGTAAATCAGTGTGTGCCGCTCAATCGGACTCTTGAATCCAGGCAGACGAAATGGATTCTCCTCTTCGAGGTGTTCAATTGCGATTCGGTTAGGCTCCAATGGTTGCGCTTTTTCTGGCGCATTGAGATAACCCAAACCGCTCTTTTGTTTGGCAGCTTCGCTAAGAATGTTTTTCACTTCCCGTCTGGCTTTCACGTCACAGAACACGTCCGGGACGATGGCGGCAATCAACTGATGAATGTCCATTCGATGCCTCTTTGCCCGTGTCAAGAAGCCGGACTATTTAAGTGTGCCGGTCGTTTCTGCCGCATCTGGAGCACGAGCAGTGCCGCCTGAAGCACTTCAACCGGGAATTCTTCGAGTCGGCGAATGGTTTCTTCGGATGAAACTCCGGGTTGTTGAGAGGACGCCTCCGTTGGATCATTTTGCTGGTTGGTTGTCATAGGGTGACAAAAGGCAACCACTTAAAAAGCTTGTTGCTCAATGGATTCGGAAAACGGTGGTTGCCAAACGCAGGGGAACGGGAATTTTCCCACACATTGTAATGTGTATTCCGTCATACCTTCCTGCGCAGGAAAATCCGGTATGGCCGGTGCGATTTATTTTTCTCGGATTTGACCCGGTCGTAATATACGGGTGGCAGCTCCTTTGAACCGGCTGGGATGGTGTTGGCGAGATAACGCAAGGCCGTGGCGACAGCGTGGCCGCTGCGATGGCACAATTTCATCAGCCGGGACAGGCTCAAGGGGTACTGATAACGCGGCTGGGTGCGGAACAGGTGCCGGTAGTAATACGTGATCTTTTCCTGGACGAGATGAATCAGCGCCAGTTGCCTGGTGTCGAGTTCCTCGACGATGCCCGATTTAATCCAGACCCGCTTTTCCATTGACTGGCCCTCCGCCCGGATCGCCGTCATCGGTTTCACGATTCACCGGCACGAGCGGGAACTTGACGAGGCACGGCCCGGTGCGTCCCTTGATTTTGACGATGCCCTCGCCAACGCACAACTGGTCGAGAAATGTTTCTTCCTCCCTTTCCAGGAACAAAGCCCTTCTGGCGGACAGGATGTCTTCCTCATGCTGCAATCCGAGAAAGATCTGACAATTACAATTGCCCAGGACGTAGATGGGCATGAGTGAGGGATGCTGGGTGATGCTGACCAGTCCTTCGCCAAAGCCCCGGATTTCCCGGAAGATGTTTTCAAGGCTGTTGGTGGTCTGGTGCTCGGCCTGGGTGCGGGGGAAAAGATTGTGGACTTCCTCCAGAAACGTGACGTGCCGGAGCCGGTCGGTTTCACCTTGGCCGAGGCGATACAAATGGATCCACCGGAGCAAGATGTCGCTCAGGAAAACGCGCAATGGTTTGGGCAATTCCTGATCCAGTTCAATGATGACTGGCCGGTCCAGCAGCTCCTCCAGCTTCAACGGATGCCGGGCGTTGAACGCGCCGGAGGCCGGGCCAAAGGTGAACGTGCGCAGGATTCGTTGGCAACTGTCCTGCCAGAGCATGCGCCGGCCCCGATATTGCACCCGGTCCAGTTCCTCGGTGGCATCAAAGAAATTCGGATACTGCTCCACCTTCCCGTCGTAAAACCCGAAATCCTCAAACTTTTTGTCCAGGGTTTCGATCAGAATGTCCGCCACCCCGGGACCGGAGAGATGGGATTTTTCCAATGCCTCGGCCACGGCACTGATCCAGGTTTTGGGATGAACGCCGGGTGGACCGCGCAGCGGATTCCAGTGGAAAGGGGCATGGCCTTTCCGGCCCACCGAATAGACCTGGATGGTTTTTGCCTTGGGCAACGGCAGGGAACGAAGCAGGTGATACGACCGTTTCCAATCCACGACGAGGAATGGAATGTTCTTGTTCAACAATCCGAGCAGCAACAACTGGGCGACGTTGGTTTTGCCGGCACCGGTGGTGGCGCAGAGGGAAATATGGCGCAGGAAATTGTCTTCGCGCAGATACAGCGGCCCGACCGGTTTTTTGCCGTAAAAAATCGTGCCCAGCAGAAATTCACCGGCGGCGGCCTCCGGGGACGGTGGTGGCAGCAAGATCGGTTCGTCGCCGATATTGGCGGAGAGATATTGTGCGGCCAGAAGGTTGATGAGCGCCTCGGCTTCCTGTCTGGACTGTGGCGTCTCAGCGGTGGCATAGGCTGTCCACAAGGCATCCGCCTTCCGGCCCAGGACGGGCTTGAGCTTTTTACAAAGACTCTTGATGTCCAGATCCCGCATGGTTGATGAAGATGGCGCGTGATTTGGCCTGTTCATGGGCTTCCCAAGCGGTGAGAAAATCGCGCATGACCAAAACCACATCCTTCCAGCATTGAACGTCCTCCTCGCGTTGCTGGGTATCGAGTTTGAGGGCATCTTCACGCAAACGGCCAACATCGCGTTGATCGCGCAGGTGATAACGGGCCAGACGTGTGGATTGGTTGAGCAGTTCCTCCACGCCGGCCTTTTCTGTGTGGATGCGTTCCAGATTGCTGTTCCAGATGCCCAGGCGGGCGACAATCTCCGTCGCCAGCACATCGAGTTTGGTGCGAAGGATTCGGGATTTGGAATGCAGAAGCAGGTCTAGCGGTGTGCCCGCCGCTGACTGGGGGGATTCATTTTCCATGGTGAGGGAATACTGGTGAGATGGCATTCATGCGCGAGCGGCATCCCCGTTAAAAGGCTTGTGGTGGAAGCATTCGGAGGAATTTATTCCGAATGGATTGGGCGCAAGATTTATAAACCCGCCAGTGGTGACAAATTTGATGTTACGACAAAGGGACGACACGGCATGGTTGCAACGCGGCAGGCAGCGCGCGGCGGTAGTACGCGTGATGCGCAAACCGATGACGGGAACGGAAATTTGCGCCGCCGCCAGGCTGTTCAATTCTCATGTTCAACTGCGCGATGTGTGGCATCTGTTGCGGCAAATGGAACGGCGCGGGCTGGTGCAATGTTTCAATCCCAGGCTGGTGACGGGCCGGCTGTATTTGTTGACGCCACGAGGCCGTACGGCGGTTAAGGAAGCGTTTTCCATGTCTGTTCCAAGGCCACCGGCAAACATTGACTGGCGAAAATATTCCTGGGTGGTTCGGGCGAAGATACGCGGCTTGACACTCGTTTCATTAGGCAGTCTGGAGGAAAAGACAGGCAGCCCGCAGACCGCCACGGCCATCCGCAAACATTTGGAACGTTCCGTGAACCTGAACCTCGTCATCCGCGCGATCAAGGATTTGTTAAAGCTGGGTTTATTTCAAGTGGCGGGCCTGACCGGGAAACGCCAAGGGAAACTCTATCGGTTGACGCGCATGGGCAGGCGGGTGCTCAACCAGGTGCAGCAATGACGGATTCCCCCCGCACAGACCGCGAAAACAGCAGGACATTTAAGATGAAAAATAAACCAAGATTTGAACCCGAATTTCAAACCAGAGAAAAATCAATAGAGGACACTCTGGACAAATTGCCCGTCGAAGTGTTGGAAATAATTTTGGGCATTCTGCGGCACAGAGGAGTATAAACCCCAAGTGTATCAAAAATGATAAACCCATGAAGAGGTGGCATCATTTGTGATACCAAAAGGTTTATAAGCTTCAATAGCCTTGACCCACCATGAAGCAAGGCTATCCGCACTATGGGCGCTTCGGCGTGGAAGAGATATTTAAGATGTTTCCGAAATTGGAGCGGGAAACGATTGAACAGTTCATCTCCTATTGCGCGATAACGGCGGGAAAGAGAAAACAACAAGACATTAGGCGGAGTATTATTCAATTCAGGGACATTGTGGAAAAACCTTTCACTGAAATCGGCCTCCAAGATATGAGATGCTTTCTGGTCGCTCTGAACGAAAGTGACCGAAAGGAATACACCAGAAACGGAATTAAGGTTCACGTGCGGAGGTTTCTCAAATGGCGTTTCAAAGATTGGAGTCAGCGGTTTGAGGAATTTGGCGACATCAAGTTGAAAAATGGCTTCAATGAGGAAAAAATCAATGAGGGGACGCTCCTCAAAACAAATCAGATAGAATCAATTATCAAAAAGGAGGCGGATTTCATCCGTAAAGCGTTTTTCATTACTCTTTATGAGAGTGGGTTAAGGCCCAAGGAACTCAGAACGTTGCGATGGAAAAATGTGGATTTGGATACGGACGGCGGCTTGTCCGAATTACACGTTTTCGCTACCAAGACGAACAAGGCGCGAACCGTATTCGTTAAGGATGCCACATTTTATTTGAAGAGAATATTTGAGAACAAAAACAGCGAATACGTTTTCCCTTCTCTAGAAGATGCCGATCAACCCTTGCCAAAAGGCACGTGCGGCAGGTGGATCAAAGAAATGGGAGAGGCGGTAGGACTCAAACTATTTCCGTATCTGTTACGGCACACGAGAGCGCACGAGCTTTACAGTAAGATGCCATCGAAAATCGCCCAACGATTCATGGGGCACAATTCCGACATGAGCGAACTGTATGCCCACATCTCAAGCAAAGACATTAAAGACAGTATTTTGAAGACAGTTTACAATTTTAAGGAACTACCTAATGAAACCAAGCACAAACTTGAAATCGAAGTGGAACAATTGCAAAAAAAGATAGATGTCATTTATCAGAATTTTCCTCTAATTTCGAAAATCATCGCTCAAAATCCGACTGTGAGGGAAGTGGAAACTGCCTTGAAGAAAAGAACTGCCAATTAATTCCGCTTTGAAAATTCGGTTGGGGTGACGGTTTGCTCAGGCAGTTCGGAGTTGCAGCCATGACATACGCAAGCTGGGGACTTTGACTCCGCAGGCAGCTTGACCACTGTGCGACAGCGCGGGCAGGAAACATAAATGGCGTAGTCGTCTATAGGCTTCTTTTTCCCCTGATAATTCCATTTGTGGCGACAGCGTTTGCATTCGAGCGCCGTCATTTTTTCCAACAGTCGTTGCAAATCGCAGCCCCGAAAATCAATCCTGCTTTTGTGGGTTTGCCGCATCTTTCACACTTGCGGGTTTTGCCGTCGTATCTGAAAGCGTCTTTGAGCGTGCGGAAAACTTCTTTCTGGGTGTATTGTCCGAAATCTGGCATTTTGTTTTTACCTCCTACAATTCAGTAGGTAAGCAGGTATTTATATCTTTCGGCCAATTGGTTGCCCCCGACGAATGATACCAGACCCCAAAAGAAAGCAACGCGACGATTTCGCCCATGATTTAGGATATTCAGTATTTATGAGATAGCTTCTAGAAACTCTCCAACTATCTCTTCAATGAATTGACTTTCTGTTATATCATTACATTCCGAATCGTAAACATGAGCATCATACGGATAATCCTTATTCTTATTCTTCTCATAGAAGTCTTTTAGGGCTTTTGTTAATGCAAGTTCTCCATAAACTATCTCTTCGTATGGTTTCCCTTCATCGAAAACTATTCTGTAGTATGTTTTACCTTTTATATCATGTTTTGCTTGCTCTTGTGTTTTCATGTTGCTTACCTCCTACAATTCAGTAGGTAAGCAAGTATTTATATCTTTCGGTCAATCGGTTGCCACCGGTGAGTGACAGCAGACTTCAGAGGAAAAGCATGGCGACGATCTCGCCGGGCAACGTCAGCACCGCCGAAGAACCATGAGCACTAGCTGAAATGATTAGCAGAGTCGCGTGACGTGAGAACTTGCCTGTGACACAAAATGTTTTGGAAGAATCGCAGGGAATCGCGCGGCCAATGGCACAAAGCTCACTGGGGCATTGTTTGAATCGGTTTCTGCTGCCCGTGCGCATGAAATTGGCCAAGCGGACAGCTTTTGGCGAAATGAGAACGGCACTATTTGGCTCTGGGCCACCCGAACGACCGTGCCCGCCAGTGTGGCGGCAACGGTCAAGGACGTGACACTGCTGCTAGTGGACTCGCGGCGCTAAGGATGCGATGCGAGAGCCCGATTTGTGTTGACTCGGGTTTGAGGAAGAACGCGAAGGCATCGGTAATATTGCGCACAGCCTTGTGTTGCGGAGTGTGCTGATGAACGGTCGGGGGAACCGTCCTCCCAAAATGGGCGAAAGTTTGGGAGCCCCTTGACCCACACCCGCTGCGGTGTCGCAACTGGGGAAAAACCCCGTAGGGATGAGGGCGCACGGGTGTGCTGAATCCCGAGGTGCGTTACTAGTCAAGGGGATCCGTTGTGGTTGAAACTGCTTGCAGGCAGCCAAGAAAGGCTCACAGGCAGCAAGGAGAAGGCGAGCTGGTCGGTGAGTATGCCCAAGCTAGGCATCGTTTCCGGCCAGAGCCGGTTTCTGGTATAAATGTCATCTGACATTCGACCACGACATATTCAGACATTTATTCACAAGTTCTTGCAAGTCAATGCACTGACGGTGACACTATTCCGACGCAGAACTGAAGCACTTCGGGGAATTTTGTTGGTGCTTGATTTTTATGCTGCGAACGTAAAGAGCGCGCGCTCCAGGTGCGCGCGGACTCCCCACAAGGGAGAAAGACACTGTGAGAAAATTATGAGAAAACGGATTGGAACAACGACTTCGTTTGTAATGATCTAGTTCAAAGCAGCGCCAGTTGTTGTTCATTTGGCTCGCACAAGCTGCTGACGCCCAGACCCAGCAACCGCAGGGGACGCGAAACCAGTTTCTCCCGGCCCAGCAGGAAACATCCCAGCCGGTAAATCTCTGCGGCCTCGGTGATCGGTTCCTCGACGGAAATCTGGCGCGTGAGGGTGGTGAAATCACTATAGCGCACCTTCACTTGGACCGTGTGCGCCCCCAATCGCCGGTGTTTGAGCCGCGATGAAATATCCGACGCCTGTTCTTTCAGACAGGCGCGCAGCACCTTCCGGTCGTCGGTGTCCTTGAGAAACGTTTCTTCGCCGCTGATGCTCTTGATCTCGTCTCCGAGTTCCAGCGGGCGGTCGTCTTCCCCAAACGCAAACTGTTTGAGCTTCGGCCCGAACGAGCCGACCAGGGCACGCAGGTCTGCGGTTTATTCCCGCGCTGCGAAATCAGTGCTGAATCCGAATCATGAGGAGTCACTATGAGCAAAAAGAGCAAGAGCGAATGGCAAGACCACGCGCAATCTTCTGAGGCCAGGACAGATGCTGAGGTCGATAAATCCAAAGAATACTCGGATGACGCCGAACGGACGACCTTAAAGTTCGGGGATCAACCGTCTCCTTCCTTGAGCGATACCGCCGAGCAGCTAAACCTTATCGCCGGAGAGTTGCGGCAAGATATTGAGCGTGAGCAAAAACGTCATGCTGGCCAAGTGGCCGATTCCGTTGGTGAACAACGAGAGCAAATCAGCCAGCCGCTCTCCGAACTTGCGGAGGCCGAAGGTAACGCTGCCTCCGAACTGGAGAGAGCCTCATCCAAAAGCGATGGGCATGCGGATCGTCTCAGTGAAGTGGCCAGAGAACGGCGAGAAGCGGAAGAATTCGCCGCCGAACTCGCCAAATCCGACTCTGAGCACCAATCGGATGCGGAAAGTGCCGCAGAACGTTACGATAAGGCGGTGGATGAAGCCGTCCGCGCCATGAAGGACTTTTAGGAGTTCTCGGCTAACTTCTGCGGCTTGCGGGGCTGGAATAATTTTATGAATATGCAAGATATAGGTCTCCTATGTGTGGTCTTGCTCCTGGTTGGGGCACTGCCCATCGTGCACAAATTGAATGCTCCCAAACCGCCCATTTGACACTTCGCCTACTTGAACACATAGCCGTGGGGAAATCGTTTTTGAAAGTTTTTCCAGGAATCGGGCGTCCTGAATTTTTGCAATAAATTCCGGCAGATCAAATCCACCCTTCCTCAAACTGGCGCTCAGCAAATCGCTATGGTCCTGTGCCAGTTCATTTTCTGAAAAGAATTCCCGATTGCTGGCCCGGATGGATTTTATCACACGTTCGTCAGCCGCCCGTAACGTTCCGGCCAAAGAATCGAAATCCATCGAATCCATTGTCCGATGTCGGGGAACCACATGACCGGCACAGGTGAGCAGTTCGGCTGCCTCTGCCGACCACCCATTTGCAATCAAGGCTGTGTTGATTCTTACTAGAATTTCTGTCGAAAGGGGTGACCCTTTTTCAAGGTTGCGCAATTCTTTTTCACTGATCTTAAGAAGTTTTGCAAACTGAATTTGTTTGTATCCCTTGGAGTGCCGCAACCAGCAAAGCTCAGCGCCGAAAGATGCCTTTTCTTGATTGCCACATTCTTTCTCTGCGTGCCGGTTGGTGCCGAAATTTGCCGACGCAGTTATTTGAGTCTCTTTCATTTGGCTGTCATCTTTTTCCTGTCATTCAGGGGCTTGAGACTCGTCGTAGCGCTTAATGTGCGCCTGCCGAAGCTCACACTGCCGCGACAGTATTAGGCCTGATTGACTGAAAGAGAAAGCATTAAGCGGCCAAAACTGAACAAAAAAAACAGAAGACTATATGAAAAATCAAATCCACATCAAGAGCCTTGCGAAAGGAACGCTTGTCACCATCCGCAGCGGCCACAAAAAACCGAAGTCAACGCGGTTTGGCAGCATTGAAGAAGCGATAAATTTCGTGCTGCCCCTGGGAAATCGTCATACGGAACTTGACCTAAACGGTTACCCCACAGCCCTTGCCGGTTGGGTTCCATAATCAGCGAGCGTGATGCGGGCATTTCCTGTTTCCTGAACGAAACAATATTTGACGAACACCGCACCCGAACAATCACCACAACCAAAAAATAGAATTTATGGCTTGGAAACTCAAACTTACCGATGAGTGGGCGGACAAATTGCATTTCACGGTGCGCGGTGTCCTGTTTGTCAACGCGATTTTGATCTCGCTCAGCTCGGTTTACGTTGTCGCGAAACTGCTGTGGTTCGCGGTCGCGCTGCTCAATCGCACCATTTTCGCCCACCCCTGGTGACCCACTTATGCAACCACACGACCCCAAAATGTCCGACGGAACCACACCGGTAAGGCGGGATTCGCTGCATCGCATTCGTCTGGACAGCAAAGGCCAGCCCTATATCGAAACGGTTTACTCCAAAACGATTTCCCTGTCGCCGGAAGGTTCAATTGATCAGGAGCAATTGGTCAACGAACGGTTTTACGATTGTTGTCACAGCGCGGAGTTCCCGCTTGGCGGGCGTTGCGCTGAGCCAGGCTGTTTCAACGTTTCCTGTATCAACTGTTTTACCCGCTGTTCCAATTGCAACGTGGGTCTGTGTCTGGCCCACGCTCACCGGACGGACGTTGACGGCCGGATGTCAGTGTTTTGCTCCCACTGCCTTGATGCGTGGTTACGCCGCCGGTTTTGGCGCGGTTTCTGGAGCAAAATTCTCAGTCCTTTTGTGACCTTCAACGACTCCAAATAAACTGCCATGACAACAATTCAAAATGACAACTTTTTTGAACGGTTACGCTGGGCGCGCTCCCATGGCGCACTCAATGACCGCCTTGGCCGGAGTATTATGCGCACGCTATACGCCGCGCCACACGATTCAGTCGCTCGGCATCTGGCAACAAATAAAATCCGGCAATTGGAACATTTTCAAGCGGCGGGGTTGCTGGCTCCGTTCAAGATGGCACTGCTGAATTCAGGCGAGTTGATTCTGGGGACGGATATTCATGGTTGCTACATCCGGCTTCCCTTGCGTTGGCTTTGCGCCGGGATGCTGCTGGTCGGAAACACTGGCGCGGGAAAATCAACTCTGATTTCGTGGATCGTCTCTCAACTTGCGCTCCTCCGTTGCCCGGTCTGGATATTTGAACCCTACAAAATTCAGCTCCGCAACTTGCTACCGCTGTTTCAACGAGCCGGCGCGCCGCTTTGTGTTCTGCCTTGGTCAAGCTGGCGCTGGAACCTGTTGCAATGCGGACGCCGCGATCCCCGCCGGCATTTGGCCACCGCGGCTGAATTGCTGGTTCGCGTTTTGGACTTGCCGGGTATCTGGAGGACGTAACGTTCCAAGTCATGGTGCTGCGTGAGCTGTTTCCCAACGCAATCATCCGCCCGTTTTTGATCATGCCGGACAAATCTAAAACCACGCAAATTGACCAGATTCATTCCCTGTTCCGTTTGCGTCGTATCGAACATCCCGGCCGAAAATTCACCAGCGTTGTTGTGGACTTTATAGGCGACCCCGCTCAACTGAGGAGAGATCATTTCCTCACACAAGTCTCCGTGGAGGCCGAAGTGCGCCTTCTGTTGCCTGACGTCAAATCCGCGGCCGAAAAATATCTGGCGAGCCTGCAACCAAAATTACAAAAAATATCTACTCCAATCAGTGTCGCCTGCCGTGGGTGCGAATATGATTTTTCCGTCGAGAATGATGCGAAGAACGGCTTTAGGGAATGCTGGGGGAAACTGGCGGACATCGAGCCTCACATGCTTGACCTGTATCATGTTAGCAGCGTCGGTGGCCGGGGCGGACCAGTCGCGAACAACTTAATCGGGAAAGGCAAGGTCGGGCTGTTCGATGTCCCGGAAGCCAGCTTGGTAAAAGCTGATGGCTCCGTCGGCGAGGTCAACAAACGCCAGTTGATCCAGATTGAATACACGCGCAAAAACGCCGAATGGATGAACCAGGGGTTTCCGCGAATTCTCAAAGGATTCAAATATCCGTTGCACTTCATTGATTTTGAAACCACCGCCGTTGCCGTGCCCTATCACGCCGGAATGCACCCCTATGAACAGGTCGCCTTCCAATGGGCGAATGCGTCACTGTATAAGGCTACTGATTCGCCGCTGCGGGCAATGGCACAATTTTCCGCTCGTATTCTTCAAGGCTCGGCAGCTTCACTTTGGCCTTTTTCGCATAGGCGCGGTGCACTGCGATGGAATTATGCCCCAGCGCTTCCTGCGCGAAGCGTTCGGGATAGCCACATGTTTTGGCTCGTTCCGCCCACGCATAGCGGTAGCTGTGAAGCGAGACGCCTTCGATTCCGAGTCCCCGGCAACGTTGTTTGAATTCCGTCGCCCGATCCCCAGCGCGAACCCGCGACAAGCAGGGGAACAGCAAGCCCTCTCCCGGCAAATCTTTAAGCATGTTCGACACTTCGTCGCCCAAATGAAGAATCACCGGCACGCCCGTCTTTTTTCGGGTGAAGCTGATGGTGCGATTTTCCCAATCCACGTCCTCAGCCTTCAAATTGGCGATGTCTCCCTGACTGCCCCCCAAATGCCAGCACAATTTATAAAATGCTTTACGTTCGGGGTTCTTTTCCCAAGCGATGATGGCGTTGTGTTCGGCGAAAGTGATGGCTCGCTTCTCCTTAAATTTAACCGCCGGCCACTGGCGTTTCGGAATGATCGGCCACGGCAGCCAGTTCATGTCCAAACAGAAGTTGTGCAATTTTCGCAAATGGACATTGGTGGAAACTGTCCCCCGTTCCATGGCATTCAGCAGATGTTCCGCTTGTGTTTCCAGCAACACCAATTCCCGAATTGCGTCGAAGGCTTTGTCTTTTATGGCGGTCTCCCAGCGGACACGTGTCGGGCCCTGTTTGGTTTTCACGATCTCGTTCATGACGTGCTGCCAGGTGCGTTTTACAATCAGGGGATCGCTGGCCATCAAATACCCACGCGCAATTTGCAGACTTATGGCGGGCTGTAGATAGGCCTCGTTTTTCGCATGAAAAATGCGAATGGCGGCCTCCTTGATTCTGGTGCGCAACGATTCCTGTTGCTTCGTCGTGCGGTCTTCCAGAAAGAAGATTCCGTTTTTGCGCCGGAACAGCCGGTAGCGAAGTTTCATATGTATCCTCACAATCTTTGAGGATACCAAATGTGGCCGGCACCACGTATTTCGTTCTGGGCGCCTACTGGCGTACTACTGCCATCCTAGTGGTCTCCTGGTGATTTCACTGGAGATTTCACTGGAGGTCGCCCCAGTTGCATTTCATAACTCTTTACTGCCCAAGCAGTAAGAGCTGGAGGCGAGGGTCGGAATCGGTCGTTTAAGAGGCCGAATTCGGTTCAAAAATGCCATATTTTACGGGCTAGTCAAGCACTAGGCGGTTACTATGTTTCACTAGGCTTTCACCCCTTTTTATACACAGTTTTATACACAGCAATTTTGTGCTGGAGCTTTTGCTGGGTGCGCAAGAGCAAGAACTCATTTCGACCCATGAAGAACTCGAAGGCAACGGTCAGGGCCAACCAGACAAATCCGATGGCCACGGCTTGCGTTCGGAAGCTGGTGGCCATGTGTCGATGACGAACCAAACGAACGCACCAATGAACACCGAACCGGTGAGAGTCGAAAGCTGATGGGCGCGGAGTTCAGGCAAGACTTTAGCAAACGTCGCCTGGCGGAGCGCGTCATTGGTGATGGCGATGACCAGCATCGGAATCCAGGTAAGTACGTAGCGGATCATTTTATCAATTAGGTATGAAGAATCATGCGGCGCACCGGCAATCTTCAGCGGCGCGGGAGCTTCCGCTGCGCCTCAAAAAAGGGATGCCGTTTCCACTGCGGATGCTCACGCCTCATTTGTGCCATTCGCCGCCACCACTGCCATGCGGCAAGCCCCGTCGGCAGAGGCGCGGCCTCTGGACACGTTCGCACGCTGCGCTGGCTTTTACGCTGTCGCTCCCTTTCCGCAGAACGGAAAGGAAAGTGTTGTAAAGACACCGCAAATCCAGCATCCCATGGCATAACCTTCCGTTTATAAAAAATTTCAAAAGTTCAACTTTCCAGCTTTGGTGCCAACGCCTCAGCAATCCCTGCTTCCGCTTGTTTGCGTAAAGCTTTAGCCACAGCTTCAGAATCTTCATGCACGTCGAGCGAATGCACCTTCCCCCACTTCATGACGATGATATGCACACCCCGGTTTTCATATGGCTCACCGTTGGCGAGGGTCATGCTGGCCCGCCAGCGGACAAAAATGGTGGTGTGCTGCGGCCAGCCTTTGACCCAAATGTCGGTGACCGTCAAGCAAAGTTGGGGCAGCACTTTGCCCAGCCGTTCAAACCAGCGCCGCAGCGTTTGCACATCGTTCCGCTCGCCGCCCAGCGCATGGTTGCCCCCAAAACGGTGTTTCACGTTGGGAACGCAGTCTTGCAGCAGCGTATCATAGTCATGCTGGTTTACGCGCTCAAAGTTTTTCTTGACAATGTTTTTGACAATTGTGTGATACATGTTTTGCCTCTTGTTTTTCCATTTGATATAAATGGAACGCAATTTGCAATGATGGTATTCGCCTTTCTCCTATCGGTCATTTAAATGAATGAGCGCACGTAGTTACAAGAGTAGTTCCCTTGAAGAACGCTGGGATGCCATTGTCATTGGCTCCGGGATGGGCGGAATGACGACGGCGGCATTACTTTCCAAGTGTGCTGGCAAACGGGTACTCGTGTTGGAACGCCATTACGTCTGTGGAGGATATACGCACATTTTCCACCGGCCCGGCTACGAATGGGACGTTGGTCTGCATTACATCGGAGAGGTGCATGACACCGGTTCATCCGTGCGCAAAACCTTCGATTTCCTGACGGACGGCAAACTCGCCTGGAGCCGGATGCCTGACGTGTATGACCGAATCATCATTGGTGACCGGGCTTATGATTTTGTCGCCGGCGTTGATCGGTTTCGGGAGCGCCTCAAAGGGTATTTCCCCAAGGAAGCGCGGGCGATTGATCGTTATGTCGCCACCGTGCAATCTGCCGCCAGGTTCACCAACCTGTATTTTGCCGAAAAAGTCATTCCGCCTTTTCTCTCCGCGTTGATGGGGGGAATCCTGCGCATGCCTTTTCTGCGTGGGGCGCGACGAACCACCGCCGAGGTGCTGGATGGATTGACGGACAACCCGGAACTCAAAGGAGTGCTTTCCGGCCAATGGGGCGATTACGGACTTCCACCGAAGCAGAGCAGCTTTGGTATTCATGCGATCATCGCCAACCATTACCTGGAGGGTGCGGCGTATCCCGTTGGCGGGGCGGCTCGCATAGCTGAGACGGTTGTTCCCGTAATCGAAGCCAATGGTGGAAAAGTCTTTGTTAATGCCATGGTGGCGGCCATCGTGGTGAAAGGGGGCAAGGCTGTCGGGATTCGCATGGAAGACGGCGCGGAGTTCCTTGCGCCGGTGATCGTCAGCAACACAGGCGTCCTGCATACGTTTGGCCAATTGCTCCCACAAGATCATGCGCCAGCGGCGTCGGTGCTTTGTTTAGTGAAAAACATTGGACCTTCCCCGGCGCACTTATGCCTCTATGTGGGCATGAAGCAAGCAAGGCCGGAAGGAACAAACCTTTGGGTGCTTCCGGGTTACGATCACGACGCCAGCACAGCGAAGTTTTCGGCTGATTCATCCTCTCCATTTCCGTTTCTCTTTCTCTCTTTTCCTTCGGCCAAGGATCCAGATTTTGAACGCCGTTATCCAGGACGCGCCACGGCGGAAGTGGTTGCGCCCGTGCCCTATGAATGGTTTGCGGCATGGGAGCACACGCGCTGGAAGAAGCGACTCGCCGACTATGAGGCGCTTAAAGGGCAATTTGCCGAACGCATGCAACGGGAGCTTGAAACGCATGTTCCCATGGCAGTTGGCAAGATTGAGGTGGCGGAACTTTCGACGCCGCTGACGACCCGACATTTCATGAACTATGCTCGGGGTGAAATATATGGGCTGGCTTCCACGCCGGAACGATTCGGGCTGCGTTGTCTGAAACCGCGAACCCCCATCTCCAACCTTTATCTGAGTGGCCAGGACATTGCCACGCTGGGCGTCACTGGCGCGATGTTTGGGGGCGTTTTGGCCGCCTCCGCCATTTTGAAACGCAATTTGATGTCAGCCTTCACCTGATCGCGACGAGGCAGGTGCTTCATTTCGACGATGCCCGCAGTGGTCCTCCGATGGCCCAAAAGGTTCAGTTTGAATCATCGGATTGTTTCAGGCGCTACTCTGTCCCGGTTTGGGCTGCGGAAATTCAGCTTAATAAAGCTTTGGGAAAAAAAGCCCCGTCCGTTTCTTGTATTCCTCGAATTGAGGATATCGAGATAGAGATCGGTCCTTCTTGAGCATGTTCCTGACGAAAAATCCGAAAACCCAACACGCTAGAATCACAAACGGAAGCCAGTGGAGCGACACCAGGGCAAATGAGGTGTAAATCAAAACCTCGCCAAGGTAATTCGGGTTCCTCGTGCGGCTGAACAGTCCTTCCTCGATCAATCCTTTCTTCAGCTTGAGCGTGTAATACTTTTGCGCGTCGCCGACGTAATGGAGAAATATGCCGCTCGTGAACAGGAATAGGACGATGCCAATGACGTATGGTGGCAGGGAAAGATGTCTGCTGATGAGCAGATAAGGAGATACATAATAGCCCGCGAGCGGAAGAAAGATGAAGAATGAGCCGATCCACCAGGGCTGCCGCTCTTCAAAACGACGATCAGGGTAGGTCGCTTCCTTGACCAGCCACAGCAGAGAATACGTTCCGTGGAGGCTCAAGTAGATGAATGCTTCGGTGCTCCAATTTCCGTAAAACCACATCAAACCACACACAACCGGGATGACCAGTGCCTTGTGGGCATTAATATACGTAATTGTCTTCATGGTGTTCGTTGATGCCTGACATAGAAAGAACCACCGCCGACTGGAGATGTGCACCGCGATAGCGGAACGACAAGCAGCCAACGGCGGTTGGCTCACGACTGCAATCCGGACTCTTAAATCTCATATTACCGCGTAAGCTCAAGACATTCCTCCGGAATCCAGTTATCAAATGTGTCCGGTTTGCGCGGGTCTTCTGAAATCGAAATCTTGTAAATCCATCTGCCGTCTCGAAACAACGACTTAATCACATAACCCGCGAATCGGCCGAATTGCTCGCATGTGACGCGGACTTTGTTCAACTCCGAAAAGCGCGGTTTCATCACTGCGAGTATTTCCTATTTCAGGCAGTTCTCAAACCAATTCTGGTTCTCGACATTTTGCAAGGTGAGCGCCGCGGTCAACGATTCGTGCGGCGTCCACCAGGTTCTTCTATCAATGCCGGGGATTCTTGGTCTGATTGCAGGTAAGATTCCTGTCTTTCCAGTGCCTCGCGACGGCGCGAGTGGCTTTGTCGAGCCAATCCCGATTTTCTGACAGAGCGGATATTTCCACAGCAGAAAAAAACTTGTGCCCGTTAGAGGCAGGTTTTCCCAAGGGTTTAAGCAGACCTGCTCTTAACAGCACTGTGACTTCATGCGGTAAGAAACCAAGAAGTTCTGCCGCCTGATTCACGTCGAGACGTGCGGGGAGACGCAGCAGGAAGAGCGCAGACTTCTCATTCATACATGAACGGCAATCCGTCGGGCTTGCCGGTTTGATTTTGTTTGGGTCTGTTGCTCTGGATTTTTCTCCTCGTTCTCGCTGTCGGCCACGGCGTCAACCTGGCTTGGCGCTTGGTTCTTGGTGAGATCAAGTTTTTCCTCAATTTCTGATTGGCGTTTGGCAAGCTGGTGATAACGCTTTTCATGCTCAAAGGGCGCGCCGACTTTGCTTTCCAATTCTTTCGCCCGCTTTTGCGAATCTTGGATGTCAGATTCCAGCCGCGCGGCGCGTTCCTCAAATCCCTGCACGATGGATTCCAGCGAGCGGATTGTGCCAAGCGCCGTGTCCGTGACCCGCGCGCTGTAACTGTTTTTGCCATGCAAAATCAACTCGACCTCGCCGTTGTAGGAAGCGTGCAGGGACAATTCAAAGCCGGCGAACTTGCCGACGTGCTGGCTTACTCCAAAGGCGTTTTTAATTTTCCCCGCCCGCCGCAAAAGCAGTTCACCCGCGACACCACGGTTGTCGAGCGCCTGCCGGTCCAGTTCGATGCGAAACTTGTCGCCGGAAGTATCCTGTCGCACGACGAAATCCTGCCGCAAATTTGCCAACCGCTCGGTGTATCGTTGGGCTTCCTCCTGCGAATGGCGCGTGTTGGCGCGAATACGGTATTGCTCCTCGGCGTGAGCGGAACGCAATCGCGTTAGCTTCATCAATTCGGCGTCCACTTGAGCTTTTTCGATCACCAGCGGATTGCCGGAAGCGATGGCTTTGACTTCAGCGTAGGTCAATGCGGTCGAGTCGAGGTCTTCAATGCGGCGAATCGTCATATCGCCGCTCATCACTTGGGAAATGAACTTCGCTTTGGTTTCCAACGTCTGCCACATATAAGCGTCAAAACTGCCCTCGGTGACGTAGCGATAAATCTGCACGACGGAATTTTTATTTCCCTGTCGCAAGATGCGTCCTTCGCGCTGTTCCACATCCGAAGGTCGCCACGGAGCGTCCATGTGATGAAGTGCAATCAACCGTTCTTGGACATTCGTGCCTGAACCCATTTTCTGTGTGCTGCCAAAAAGGATGCGCGTTTTGCCCGCCCGCACGGAACGGAACAGGGCGAGTTTTGAAACATCGGAGTCGAAATCTTGAATGAAACTGATGTCGGCTTGGGGCACGCCGAGTTTCACCAGCTTATCGGCCATGTCATCATAAACGGAGAAGCCTTTTTCCTTTGGCGTGGACAGGTCACAGAAAACCAGTTGCGCCAGGCGATCATCCTTTGTCGCCTCCCAAATGCGAAAAATGTTTTCGACAGCCAGATTGACTTTGCTTTGCGGGTCATCCTTGGCGGACGGAATCATCAACCGCAAATCGAGCGCGGCCTTGCGTCCCTCGCTCGTGATTTTAAGCATGTTGTCCTCGCTGGGATCAACCCGCCCGGTTTTCAATTTATGGGCGCGCTCGACGAGGGATTGGACAAACTTTTTCAACGGCGGCGTGGCGGGCGCGCTGCGGATGGCCGCTTTCTCTCCTTCCAATTTCGGTCGCGGTAAATTGAGCATCGCGGCCGTCTGCACGTCAGCCATCTGCCGAAACATCTGCATCAATTCCGGCACATTGATGAAACGGGCGAAGCGGGTGTTGAGCCGGTAACCCGCCCCGTCCGGGGCAAGTTCCATCGCCGTCACCGGCTCACCAAACGTCGCCGCCCAACCGTCGAAGTGATGCAGCTTGTGTTTTTGCAAGTCATCCGGTTGCAAATACCGCTGCATGGTGAACATCTCTGCCATGCTGTTGGCGATGGGCGTGCCGGTGGCAAAGACAACTCCCCCGCCGTCATTCTTGGACTGAATGTGCCGCACTTTCAAAAACATATCGAAGGCGCGTTCGCTGGCCGTCTGTGGCAGACCGGCGATGCGCGTCATTTTGGAAATGTAAAAAAGATTTTTGAAATAGTGCGCTTCGTCCACGAAGAGCCGGTCCACGCCGAGTTCCTCGAAGGTAAGCGTGTTGTCTTTTTTGTGGCTGGCAGCGAGCGCTTCGAGCTTGGCTTCCAGCCGCTTTTTCGCCTTTTCAATTTCTTTAACCAAGCGCCGGTTGTCCGTGCCTGCGTGCTGGCGTTTCACGTCTTCCAGTTCGTCCAATTGCTCCTTAAAAAATCGCACCTGAGTTTCTTCGGACAGCGGGATTCGTTCAAAGCCGGAATGGGTCACGATGATGGCATCCCAATTTCCGGTGGCGATGCGGCTGAAAAGTTTCCGGCGATTCTGTGCCTCAAAATCCTCCCGACCGGCGACCAGAATGTTCGCGCCCGGATACAGCATGAGTAACTCGGTCGAGAACTGGCCGAGCATGTGATTGGGCACGGCGAACATCGGCTTGCGCGCGAATCCGAGCCGCTTCAATTCCATCGCAGAGGCAACCATCGTATAGGTCTTGCCCGCGCCAACAACGTGACCAAGCAGCGTGTTGTCCGTTTGCAGGATGCGCCAGACACCGGCTTTCTGGTGCAATTGCAGTTGGATTGCCGAACTTGCGCCCGGCAGCGTCAGGTGTTCACCGTTGAATGTGCGGACTCTGCTGTGATTGAATGTATCATTGTAAAGGCGAACAAGCCGTTCGCGGCGATCATCATCCGTCCAAACCCATTCCTTGAACTTTTCCTTGATGCGTTCCTGCTTTTCCCTGGCGGCTTCTGTGGCAGTCGGATTGACGACGGGTTTTTTGTCCTTTGTATCATAGACGGTGGGCGTCTTGAGATTGAGCGCATCGTGAATCAATTCGAGTCCGGTGTAACGGCTCGTCCCCCAATCGGTCGTGTTGGCCGTTGATTGTTTTGCCTCCCAATCCGCCGTGATGTGCCATGAGCCGAGCGCGTGAATATGGCAGACCTGAACACCGGATGAAACGCCGAGCAACTCGTGAACGAACTTTTCCACATCCTGCTCCGGCAACCAGGTTGCGCCCAGGCGCACGTCAATCTCGGTGGCGGGCAAATCCTGCGGCTGCACGGATTTCAACGCCTCGACGTTCTCACGGAAGCGCGGGTCACTGACACCGGTGGCATCGGCGGCGACGAGTTTCTCGCGGACATTGCCGGAAAGATACTGGTCTTCGGTTTCCCATTGCTTGGTCTGCGGGTTGAGAAAAATCATTCCCTTCAAGTCGGGTAAAAATTCTTCGACGGTTTGATCAAGCAAACCGGCCATGTGTTCCAAGTCCACGCGGCCTTTTTCATTCAACGAAACCAGCAACGCCTCCTTTGGCGTTTCAACCGATTCGATGGGCTGTTTTTGATGGATGGTGCGTTCACGGAAAATCGAGGCTTTAACCGCGACATTCGTTTCCTCTTCGTAATGCTCAAGCGAAAGCAACAGGGGCAAATCAGGATCACCATCGAAGGCATTTTGATTAACGCGGGCGTTGATGGGGCCGAAACGGGCAAGAAAACGGTCGTAGGCCAGATTCAATTTTTCCCTGGCTTCAATCACCTGCCCTTCACCGCTGCCGTCGAGCTGTGAGCGCAGACAAACCCGCACCGCGTCGCGCACGTCAATCAATCGCCGGATGCGCGAGCGTGTTTCCACTGGCATGTCGTCCAGCGGACGGAGCGCGTCGTCTTCACGGATGCAAACGCGGCCGTCTTCGTGAACACAGAAAGCGTTGGGCTTGACGAAATCGGGCGCGGGAATGTTCAGGTCGGAAGTCCGTTTGGCGACCGGTTGGTTTTGCGCCTCGTAAATGTTTTGGGGAAGCCGCTCAACGACTTCAACCAGCGTCGCACTCAAGTCACGTCCATCCGGTTCCAACGTCGGCTCGTTGTCCCGATACATCCGGCCTGACAGCCGCATTTTACCGAGCATCATTTCGGGAATGGCAGCGAAGTATTCGTTGAGCGTAAAATTTTCCTGCTGGTCATTGGTAAAATTCACCGCCGCTTTCCATGCGGGACCGGAAGGTGATTCGCCGTCACGCAATTTGCGGAGCATCACGATGTCGGTCGTGACTTCCGTGCCAGCGTTTTTCTTGAAGGCATCGTTGGGCAAACGGATTGCGCCGAGCAACTCTGTCCGGGCGCCGAGCAACTCCCGCAAACTGGAGTCCAATTTGTCCATCGTGCTGTGGGTGGTGACGAACATGACGAGGCCGCCCGGCCGCACCTTGTCCAGCGCTGCGGCGAAGAAATAATCGTGGATGGAAAACTTGTGTTTGTTCCAGCGCGGATCGTGAACGGTGTAATCGCCAAACGGAACATTGGAAATGGCGAGGTCGAAAGATTCTTCAGCGAGTTTGGATTTTTCAAACGGCTGCTCGCGGATATCGGCGTCGGGATACAACGCTTTGGCGATGCGCGCCGTCAACGGATCAATTTCAACGCCGGTGACGGTGGAGCGCCGGAGCATTTCCTCCGGCATGAGGCCGATGAAATGGCCTATGCCACAGGCAGGTTCCAGAACTTGTCCGCCCTGGAAACCAAACCGTTGCGCCGCCTGATACATGGCGCGAATGATGGCCGGTGATGTGTAATGGGCGTTAAGCGTGGTGGAACGGGCGTGTTCATATTCCGCAAGTGCCAGTTCGCTTCGCAACACTTCCCGTTCTTTCGCCCATTCGCGATTAGCATCGTCAAAAACCTGGGGCATCGCACCCCAACCGACATATTTGACCAGCACGGCTTTTTCGTCTGAAGTGGCGGGGCGTGCCTCCGCCTCCAGTTTGCGAAGCGTCTGGATGGCTCTGACGTTTTGTGAAAACTTTTGCTTCGGACCACCCACACCCAAGCGGTCATCGTCGGTAATGCGATAACTATTGAGATTGTTTGACGAGTCCTCCTGGTGGCCGACGGCTAGGTTTCTTCCGGCGGCAGCAGGATGTATCGCTCCCGCACCATTTCCCAAGCCTGGTCGTTGGCTTGTTGCGCCGTTTTGCCCTGCTTCATCAATTCCAATCGCAACGTGGCCATTTCGTCCTTCGTTTTCTCCTCCGCTTCGAGCAACATCTGGTGCAGGAGTCCCTTCCTTTCCAGTTCGCGCACCATTTGAGGACGATGTTCGCGCCAGTGTTTCTCGGCTTGTCGTCCGTATTGCGTCAATGCTTTCATACTTCGGCCTTTGATTTGAAAAAAGGTCAAGCTGGTCGTCAATTTGATTCTGCCGAACGGCCATAAATGCCTCTTGCGTGGATGGGAATCAAGATTAAGCGCCGCGCGGATGCCGCTGATCGGCGAGCCACATTGTCCGGGAGTCTTCGCGCCGTTTAACGGGAAACAATTCGGCCATCGGAATGCCGAACGCTTCTGAAAAAAAGCGGACCTGAATGTCGGTCACGATCCGGCGCTGGGTCTCGATATTCGCAAGAATGTCACGGGTCATGTAACAGCCCAACAGTTGAAGTTTCGCGACAAGTTCTTCCTGCGTCCAACCCCGTTGATAACGGAACTTGGCAACATTTTGTCCGATGACATTGGCTTTTTGCTGCATGACGCCCCCTGCAAACGGCGGATTCAAGAAAGCCTGATTGAGTGTAATTCCACGCCAGTAGCGCGGCGAACCATTTTGCAAATGCCCCGCCGCGCTGCTCGTTCATGGTGCGCGTTCAAACACCAACCGCTTCGCCTCGGGTCTGGCGCTGGCCTTGTGAGCGGGAGACGGCGCGCTGCGCCTGACGCGCAATCTGGCTCATGACTTCCTCGCGCTGTTCTTCCGGCACATCCTTGACCAGCGTTTCGTAAGCCTGCTTGAGTTTTGGGTTGGCGTTGATGCGCTCCATCATGCCTTCGCGCATCCGCTGCTGGCGGTCGAGCTGGCGCACTTCATTCAGAACGACGGTGCGTTCGAGCCGGTCGCGGGGCATCCCTTGCAGGTAAACCCAATGCTTGGGATTGTCTTTGATGTAGGCGTCAATCTTCGCCTCCACTTCAGGGTTCGTCCGGTAAGTGGGCGGGTCTTGCGGCGCACTTGCGCCAGGAGCGCCAGTTGGCGCGGTTCTTGGTTTTGTCGTTGTGCTCATAATGAGGTTTTATTTTTTGGTTGTTGTTGAATTGCCGGCCTCAACGCCGGCAAAGTGTTTTCATGGACTCAACGAATCCGGCGGTTCGTTGGTCTCGGAAATTGGCGGTGTCGGCGGTTGTTCCTGCGCAGTTTCGAGGGCATCGAGCCGCTTCTTCATTTCGATCACCGTGCCGCGCAACACCGCCGTTTCCTGTAAATTGGTTTTGGTCTGTTGCAACGCGGCTTGAAACTGCGCCAGTGCCGCCGACAGGGTTCTGGCTTCCATCATGATTTCAACGGTCGCCAGCCTTTGGGCGTTCACTTGGGCGAGCACCGCGTCGTTGATGGGCAACGGACTGAACGCGGCGTCGTGAGCAGGTGGCAATGCGGGCACACTCCCGCCGGTCGGGCCGGGATAAAAATTCCACCGGGTGTTTTCTTCGACGCGATACACGACATGCTGCTCGTGCATCACCAAATCGTCGTTCGGGTCAATATAGCGCCCGACGTGATAGGCATTGATGACTTCGGGATGGCGAACGGCGGAATTATCTGTGGCCGGTGGCGGTTGCTGCGGGCGCAACGCCAGCTTGGGCGCGGTGGAACACGCGGAGAGAAACAATAGTGGAATGAGATAATACGTTTTCATGGTTTTGATTTGGCTGGTTCGTCTTTTTCCTGGGTGACGGGAATGGCCGTGCCGCCGAATGAAGCGTCGGCGCGGTCAATGGTTTGAAGGACGTAGAGGTAAAATTGTTTCCCGCTGGGCACGCGGACGTAGAATCCGTTCTTCTGGATCGAATCCAGAATTTGTTGGGCGTAGGTTTGCAGCACCGCCTGCGCTCCGGCAAAAGGCGCGTTGTTGAGCGTGGGACTGTTGATGGGACCAAAGATGGTCTGCTGTTTTTCCGTCAGGGCGCTGGCCGCGCCGGAAAGAAAGGTGGCGGCAAACAGTTTGATGTCGGCGAGATTATCGGACTTGATGACCTCGCCACGCAGACCGGCGCTGCCGTCGGTGATTGCCCAGCCGGATTGATTGGTGCTGTTGTCAAATTCACGGTCCAGCGCAATGGCGTTGAGTTGCATTTCCTCGCCGTCCTGCCAGACCAAGGTCCAACTGCCACTGCTCGCAATGCGTTCGCGTTGATGGTCAGTTTGCGCCGTCCCATGAACTTCCGTGCCCGCCGGTATCACCAGCCTGCCGCCGAAATAAACATTTTCAGTAACCAGGCCGACAATGGGCGTCTGGATGGAAGCCGAGTCCACCGTGACCACCGTTTCGCAGGGAATCAACCGTCCGAACGGCGCATATACCGCGCTCAACTTTTTGGGTTGGGAAGATCCGGGTTCGCTGTCGGGAAACAAGCTGATGGGCGAGAGAGGCTCTGACGGGCGGGTGGAATTGCCCGACAAAGATTGTGATGCGAAATTGTTGTAAGCCGGTTGTTTTGCCGCCTGGGTCGGCTCGGCTTTGGGCGGTGGCGGATGAAAAGCCTCCATTGGCAGTGTCACGGACTGCACAATCTGCGGCTTGCCGCCAACTGCGTTGGTGCCAAGGGGTGCAACGGAAATGGTGTCTTCAGGAGCCGGATGATGTTTGCGGATGACGCTGAAGATGATCAACCCTCCGGCGAACAGCGCGGCAAAGGCAACCAGCCTGCCGCTTTTGGTTTTGAAAAAGTTGAGAAAGTCGCGTGGTTTCATGGCTGGCCTTTCGGTGGACGGATGGGATGCACGCTGGGAGTGTTGGTAATGGTGATAATGGGCGGCGGCGGTGAAAGGCGTGTTACCTGCACAATGAACTGGTTCTTCAACGAAAGATTATTCCGTCCACCGTCCGGTGTGCCGGTGACGGCGAAATAGACGATGCTCCGGCCCTTGGGCGGCACAGTGCCGTCCGAGTCGCTGATAGATTGGGGATAGAGACGATTGCCCGCGCGCAGGGCAAAACTATCGGGCTGATAAATCAGGGGCGCGTCAACCTTGTTGGTGATGCCAACGCGGAAGACCAGTGTGTCCTCGGCGTTGAAACGGAATGCTTCTTCGATCTGAATTTCGTAGTCATTGAAATCGCTGACGAGCGGCTTGCCGTCGTAGGTGGTGAAGCCCACGTCGGCGACACTTTCGGGCTGCTGTGCCTTGAGCAGAGGAAACGCCTTGGCCTTGTCGAGCAGCGCCAGCAATTTAATCGGACTGACTTCGGGCGCGCTGCCAACGCCTTCCTCCTCCGGCGTTGGCGGCGATTCCATGTTGAGCGAAAGCACCGGCACGGCGCTCTCAAGCAACTCGAAAACGTAAGTGCGGTCGTTCCAGCGGATGTTGAGGTTGGCGGACGCTCTGGGGAAAAGAGCGCGCACGGAAAGAAACGCCGAGCCTTTGGTGTGGGCTAATTGAAACAGTCCCGGCGTTTTTCCGTCCACAGTGACGCCCGCACCGTCAATCGCGGTAATGGCGCTTGGAAAACTGATCGTGGTGACGCGGTTGGTCGCAACCGGCACTACTGTTAATACGTTCTCATCCAGAAAATCTTTCAAAATTTCTTTGGATGACTGCGCCCAGGCAACGGGCGCAGTCAGGATCGTGACGGCGAGCAATAGGAGATTAACGGTTGATTTCATATTTGAAGTCGCCCACGGCGGTGGGGAAACGTCCGTTCAAGGCCATGTTGGGGTTGCGAATGAGGCGCAGCCGGAGCGTGAACGGAAATGCTTCGGTGAACGCCTTGTCTTGAAAGATGCCGCTGCGGATAATCTGGCCGGTGACACTGGCCAACACCTCGTTGTCGCGCGTGGCCAGGATGTCAATGCGGGCAATCTCGGCTTTCTGGTGCAGTTGTTTGGCGCGGAACTCAACGGACTCTTGAATGCGTTCGTCCTGCGCCTTGCCAAGTGCCGGTTTGAGAAAGAGCAATTTGAGCAGGTCGGGATTGTCGAAGTCCTTGGGATTGCGTTCGAGGAAAGCCATCGTTGCCAATTCCGCCTGCTGAACGTGCAATTCCTTGGCTTCTGAAAATTGAAGCAACGGACTCAAGTAATAAGTTCCAGCCGGATCAATGATGACCACGCGGTCGCGTTGTTTGAACTGTGAAACCAGGTGGTAACGGTCAATGGCCGAGAGGAGCAGCACCGTGACGGTGAAAAAAAACCAGAACCACGGCAGCCGGTCGCGCAACACGAGCAGCCGAGCGAAATCAAAGTGCTTGCGCACGGCCGCTTTGGGGTCGGGATTGGTTGCGGTGGTGTTTAATGTTTCCATAGGTCAGTAATAATTGGGTTTGGATTTGGCGATGAGTTCGCGGACGGCCTTGTTGCCGGTGATGTCGTCGCCGGGCCGACCGCGCGCGGAGCGCGGCGGCAGGCCGGAACCGGCGATGATGATTGCACCCGCACTGCCCATGTTGGCGGCGGACGACATGGTGCTTAACAACGCCGCCACGCCCGCCGCGCCAGCGGTGACGGCGGGAATTCCAGTGGCCGAAGCGGTCGCGGCTGCGCCCGCAGTCGTGGCGGCGGTCTGGAGAAAACTGCTGACGCCGCCCGCGAGCAACGCGCCTCCGGGCTGAATGCCGTGCGCGATGACATTTTGAATGATGACGGGCGCGGCGACAGTGCTGAAAATAATCCAGAAACCGACCAAGGCGACGCCGATGGTTTTCTGCAAATCGGGCAGCGTCGAAGTCGGGTCAATGTATTCAAAACTTGGGTCGGTCATGAAATCGAGGATGCCCTGTGTCACGAGCGCAGCGAGCGCCCAGCCCAACGGCCACAAAAGAACACCGACAAGATTCATGAGGTAGCGGTTGCCGGTGTGTTTCAACGCCGGGATTGCCATGAAACCGATGAGCAGGGGCGAGAGTGCGTAGCCGAGATTCAGGATGATCGTCTGAAAAATGTAAGCCCAGAACATCATCAGCGAGGCGAACTCGCCGACGAGCCAGAGGACGGCGGAGATGATCAGGTCGGTGGTGAAATTGTGGAGCTGCGACATGATATTCCACCAGGACGAGGTCGTGGCCGGGTCGCGTTTGATGATGAGCAGTTGATTGAACTGCTGATAGACATTGGCCGGGTCAACGCCCAAGCCGGAGAGGATTGATGTTTGCAGCAAATTTTGAATTTGATTTCCCCAGGCGGGCAGGAAAACGAGCAAAGACGTGAGCAACAGCAGGCGCGACAACAAGCGCAACAGCACCTTATCGGTGAATTCGTGAGCGACGGTCACGATGATGCCCGCGACAAAAAGCGCGAAGGCCACGCTCAACAGCAACGTGTGAAGTTCGCCACATTTGGCGAGAAATGTGGGAAAGATGCTGTCGAACGTGGCCATGATTGAAGTGATGGAGGGTTATGGGGTGGCAGTTATGGTGTTGGGAAGGTGGTCGGTGCTTCAAGCAACTGAAACTTCGCCGCATAGTTGCTGACGGACTCCTCGAACTCGGCGTTCTGCTGCTCGGTCAACGCCTGAATTTGTTTCTGCTGGTCGTTGCGGTTCTGGATGTCCTGCACCATTGCGGACGATGCTGCCTGATTCACTTCATCATCGGTGCTGGCCAGGTCGCCGTTCAGACTCGTGAGGACACCATGCAACTTCTGCACCTCGGCATCCGTGGTTGCATTTTGGAGTTGCTCGGTCGTCTGCGCGATCTGGTCCTTGATGGTCGCGCGCCGTTGCGCCGCATTATCGGCAACCGTGACATAGTTGTTCGCCGTGTCATTGATTGCCGCAAACGGTTTGTATTGGTCGGCGGGTCGTTGGATGGTCTGGCCTCCGGGCGTCTGGAAGCTGACGCCGACGGTGGCGTAGATGCCCGAATCATTGTAGGTCAGCGCGTAGTTGCCGTCGGCGCTGGACACCAGATTTTCGAGGTTCTTGCCCGGCTCAAGGCTCTGCAAATCCGAGTCGAGGTTGGGCACCATCGAAAGCACAACTTGGGATGGATTGCCGAACAAGGATTCATAGTTCTTGAACTCACTCAACTGGCTGGTGAGCGTGTCAATTTGCTGCACCTGGTTGTCAATCATCGTGACGTATTTGGCGATGCTCTCGGCTTCATCCAATATCTGCTCGATGTTCATCGTCGGGTCATAGACGACCCACTGCGCGCGGGCGGAGAACGCCAACGGGAGGGCGACTGCAATTATTGCGATTAACTTTTTCATGTTTGTTGTCCTTTTTATTTGGTGCAGGCAATGCCTGCGGGTTGTTTATTGTTCGATGCGGAGAAATTGGGTAGTGGGTTGGAAAATCACGCCGTCAATGACTTGTTCGGGCAGATGAACTTCGTAAAGCCGGACCCGGCCTTCTTCACCCGCCTTGGCCTGCTGCATGGAGACGTAAAGCCAGTATTGTTGTTTGACGGCATCGCTGCGGCCTTTGTCATAGCCGGTCTGATAGGACTGGTCGTTCTGTTTGCTGTTGGCGTAATGGAGTCCTTCACCGAGCAAAGCGCCGCCCGCCGCGCCACCGACGATGGCCATCGGATTGTTGTGGGACAGTTCGCCGCCGAGAGCCGCGCCGCCCGCGCCCAACGCCACATCGGTGACGGGTCGTGTGACGGCGGCGCAGCCCGTGATCAAACAAACGGCACAGGCGAAGGGAATGAAGGGCAATAGTTTTTTCATAAGTTTTTTTAAGCAGGTTGGTTGGCGTGAGTGATGATGCCTTCGACGACGTTGGCGCTTTTGCGAAGTTCGCGGGCGCGCTTGTCGAAATGTTCGCCGCTGGACGAACTGCAATAGAGCATCTCCGGCGAAGAAATGTTGAGAACGGTGCCGCAAAGATTTCTGCCGGAGTCGGTGTGGAAATAGGTGAACGGCGAATATTTCTGACCCGATTGATGGTCGGGCAGCGGATAATTCATGATCGCGTGCTTGGTGACTTCCGGTAGCGCGATGTCCTGCGCCATATCCTCCAAGTCCGCGCGGTCGTTCTGGCGCATGATGAAAAACTGGCGGCTGTTGCCAAACACAGCAGAGCGGATGCGCGACTGTTTGAACCGCGCATATTGTTGAACGATGGAAATGTTCCAACAGTTGAACTTGCGAAGCTGGGCGTAGGATTCCTGAACAATTTCCTGTCCGCCGGGGATGTCGAGGAAACGGGCGACTTCCTCATACACGTTGCGCTTCCGCAGCGCACGCGGCAGCGTGATGATATGCTTGCGCGCGTGATTGGTGATGAGGAAGCCCGCTGCCGCCTTCAGTTCCTTGGCGGATTCAGGAATATAACCGAGTTCGAAGTGGGCGATTTTGCCGGTGAGCGAAAGATTGCTCGTGCCGTCGAACAAACATCCGTAGTTGCCATCCCGACACCACGGCAAGATGAGTGTGGCGATTTCAATGATTTGGTCGCGCTCTGAACCAACGGGGTCGAGCATCATCAATTCCTGCAACATCCGGTGCGTCGGAAATTCCTCCGGCGTGAAATAGGCGAAAGCGAGGTTGCGGACTTCCCTACTGGTCTTGGGTTCTTTCATGAACCGGAGCACGTCGCCTTCGTTAAACGTGGCGAGATACTCTGTTGCCTCGGTGAGGTGGCTGGCCTTCCAGTCCCGGAAATCCGCAAAAGTTTCGAGGCTCGTCGCGCCCGGCGGCATCCGTTCGGCGCGAAACTGTTGCAAGGCCAGCGCGTGACGCGCGATATTGAGCAACTGGTCGTGCCGCTTCTTCTGCCAGTCCTGAAATGAATCCTCGTAAAGCAGGTTCAGGTATTTGGCAATCTGCGCCTGCCGCAGCATTTGTTTGTCCTCCTGACTCGATGTTCCAATCATGCGGGCGACAAGGGCAGTCGCGGCGGAAAGATGGTCGGGTGTGAGCGGAAGCCCTTTCGTGTCCAAATAATTGATGGTCAGGTCGCCGTCAGGATGAATGATGATGGGCCGCGCGCCCTCCTCGACGGTCTGTGTGTAGATGCCGTAAGACAAACCTTCTTCGATGATGACCGTGTAAGCGAAGTAGCCTTCGGTCTGCGAAAGTAAATCGCAAACCGTTACCGACTTGCCGGCACCGCTCATGCCAAGCAGCACCGCGTGTTGCGGGGATTGATTGTCCTTCGAGCCGGAAAACGTTTCGATGCCTACCAGATTGTTGCTTGGGCCGTCGTAGATGGCTTCTGCGGATTTGAGATGGCCGGTGAAGGTGCTGATGACGGGCAGCATGTCGGCGAGATAACGATGTTCCGAGTAGAGCTTACGATGCTCATAACGTCCCCAAGTCCAGCCCGGCCATGTTTGGAAAAATAAATTCCTGGAAGTGCTGGGCAGATTGCTCTCGAAATACTGCGCCGAATTCATCGAGTTTATGGCGTTTTTGATGGCTCCGGTCTTTGCGTTCAAACCGTCCTTGCTCTTGTCCCAGACGCGAATGACAAACAGCGCTTTGAACGGGATGGTCTGTCCCTGCATCAGCGCATGAATTTTTTTCTGCTTCTTCTCCATCACGGTGAGCAGCGAGATTTTTTTCTCGCTGGCGTAGTCACCTGCCACACGGTCATGTTCCTTTTCCTCCTTGTTGATTTCCTGGGTGATGGGCAGTGGATCAACATTGACCGTGATGGCATAGTCCAAGAGCCGGAGATTGGTGAGACGTTGGATGATCCCCGGATACGTCGAGCGCGGCCAGCGGGTGAGCGCGATGACGGAATGATAATGGCCGTCCATGTAAAACCCGAAATCGCCCTGGCCGTTGCCCTCGCTGTGCCAGCAATTTTCCTGAATGGAAAGTTCGGGCAGAAAATCACTGGCCGGATCAAAATCAAAGCGGTCGGCCAGTGACGGATTGAGGAAACTCTTGTAATGCTTGAAATGGTCGAGGTCGCTCATGGGCAGCACGCGCGTTCCGGCACTCGCAAAAATTTCCTTGAGCAGATGGTGGACGTGTGTGAATTCCATTTCCAACTGGTCCAGCATGGTCAGGTAATACTCTCGCAAAGCGCCATTGGTGGTCGTCGCGGGCGTGTTCTCCAAGGAGCGTGACACATAAAGAATCACGCGCTGCCGCCGCAACTTGCGTTCGGTCATGGCCTGCCAGTAGCGCGTGAACCGCTCGTTACGCGAACGTTTTGTCCAGATGTTCTCAAAGCGCTCCGTCTCCTGCTGATACCGGAGCAATTCGGCTTTATAGTCCGAATCGCTGAAGTATTGGATTTGCAGCCGTTGATTTTCGTGGAGCGAAGCCAGCAACAAACAAAGCTGCTCCTGAAAGTCGTTCAAGTCGGCAATCGGGCTGTTGGTGAGGTCGGGCGCTTCAAAGACGAAGCCTTTGGAGACGTAACCGCCGCGCCGGAGATGATTGAACACCATCAAATCGCGCACGAAAAATCCGTTGGGTGGTGATTCAAACATAATCAAACACGTTGGTTTTTTCCCCGCTTGGAATCGTCCATCACCTGCTGGATGCGGTTCAGGTCGTCCACAAGTTGCTGCACAGTCCGCACCTGTTTGGCTTCGTTGATGGCGATGTAGGCTTCGCAGATGTGCGCCATTGCCCGCTCCATGTGCGCGCGAGCGGTATAGCCGAAACCCTGCGTGTGCAGGCCGCTCCGCATGGCGGCTTCGGCGGCTTTAAGCTGGCCGAGCAACGCCTGCCGTTTGGCTTCCACCATTTTGAATTCGTCGGCGTTCATTTTTTCGTTTGGGTGGTGATGGGAATTTCCAGCCTGCCCTCCAGCAGACTGGGATTGTCGTAGGGGATGACGTGAATTTCGGAAACCCAAGCTTCCTCGATGATGAGCGTGCCGAGATGCTTCTCGGCGTGGATGCGCGCCACGCGCCCGCTTATCAGCAGCCCGACCAGCAATTCCAGCCGCCAGCCCCGGAGAATCACGATGGCGTCGGGATAAACGAGAATTAGCTGGTGCGGCGGCAACGTCGTTTTGCCGCGTTGCTCTGGATTTTCCTCCAATACAAAGTGGGCCAGTTGTTGAATCGGAAAACCCCACAGGCGGTGCGCGTCAATGAACTCGATGAATTTTGGAGGCAACGGAATCAATTCGACCGAGCCGACGAACGGTTTGTGTGACAGGGGGTGCAATTTTGTTTTATGACTCATAGAAGTGGATGGGTGCAGTTGCGCCCGGTCTGCGGACTGAAACCGCGCCCGGTGAACAGGTATTCAAAACAGTCGCGGTCGTAGCCGGGCGGTTTGCCCTGCCGTAGTGCGAAGATGTAGGCGAGGCAAACCGACACCGGCACAAGTGCCACGAGAAACGAGGTGGTCAACGACGAACCCATGACGACGAGCAAAACAAAGAACACCATGATGCCCGCGCCGATGCCGGCGATGAGCCACCAAAACAGGCCGCCCTCCAAACCCCACGTCCGGCCTTTGGAATCGGACGCGGCGTTGGTGTCGGTGAGGCGGAGTTCGTTTTTCATGTCGAAGGGGATCGAAAGGGTTTGTTTCGTTTCGGATCAGAAGTTGCCGACACCGACCGCGCTGTTGGCATCAAGGCCGAAGATTTTGTAGAACGCGAACACTGCCGCCGGAGCGGCCGCGATGATCGCGCCGCCGATGATGGACATCTTGCCTTGGTCAACATCGCCGCGCCGGATGGCGAAGCCGCCGTAGATGACAGCGGAGATGCCGAGCACAAAGCCGAACATCATAATGACGGCAAGACTGTTGCTGATGCCGGTCCTCAAGTCGGTGGAATTGAAGGTCGTGCTTTGGGCAAAAGCGGAAACGGTATTGAGTGCGAACAGGGCGGCAACGGTGAGGAGAGGGCGAAGCCGCGAGCGGATTTTCGGAGCGAGTATTTTTTTCATGGCATTGTTTTTATTGTTTTCGTTTGTCGTCAGCGGTTCTGCCGCCGATTTACGCGACTACAATTAGCAGCAACGAAATGTGAAAAGGTGTCCCAGGGACACAAAATGCAATGAAGGCCGTGCTATAAAAACGTGATGGACACAAACAAGCTGACCAAACTCCAGGAACTGGACTCGTTGCTGCCGCGCGAAATCCGCGGCCAGTCCCAAGTCCTGCCGCGCATCATCTCCACCGTGAAGCGTGGAGAATTAAATCTCACCAAGCCCGCGCGCCCGCGCGGAAGTTTCCTGCTGCTCGGACCAACGGGCGTGGGAAAGACTGAAACGGTCGTCGTGCTGACGAATCAGATTTTCGGCGCGCAAAAATTATTCCGCTTCGACATGTCGGAATTTCAAACGCAGGAATCCCTTGGACTTTTGCTCGGCGCGAAGCTGGGTGAGACCGGTCACTTGGGCGCGGTGCGTGAGCGCGCGGCGGAAGGATCATTACTGTTCGACGAAGCGGAGAAAGCACATCCGCGTGTGCTGGACATTTTATTGCAACTGCTCGACGCGGCGCGCATCACGATGGCAACCGGACAAACGCTGGACTTCAGCGGCTTTTATGTCTGGCTCACTTCCAACATCGGCTCTGCCGAATTGATGACCCTGCAACATTCCAACGACGCGACGCTGGAACGTCATGTTCTGTCCCGCGCACAGCAAGCCCTGCGCCCGGAAATCTTCGCGCGCATCAATGAGAAACTCGTGTTCAACCGTTTAAGTTATGAGCATCAGTTGGAGATCGCTGAAAAGTTTTTGTCGCGTGAAGTTGAATTTCTGGCGACGCGCGGACACAAACTGGAATTGGAAAAAGCGGTGTTGCCGTTCCTCGTGCGGAAAGGGTTTCATCCGAAACTCGGTGCGCGTCCGATGCGCGATGCGGTTGAAAAATTGGTGGGGGATGCGATTGCCGAATGTCTGCTGGCTGGGCGAGCGGCAAGTGGCGCGCTCACGGTGAATGAACCGCGCGATTGCCTCGCTGTCCGTTAAGCCATTGAAAGAAACAAATGCGTCTCGCCGATGTCCTTGTCCGGCTCGACCGCTCCGAGTTTCCGGCTTCGCAACTTTTCACATGCCTTGCGAATCGCCCGCCTTGCTTTCAGAGTTTTGGGCAGTTGCACCAGCAAGGCGTCGGCAAACTGGTCGCCGCGCTTGCCATGATAAATATCCGGCACAATGACTTTGACCGCTCCGGCCTTGTAAATCTCCCCGACAAATTTCGCCGCATCACTTGTTCGTTTGAAATGTCCAAGTGAACGGGCGGTTTTATCACCGGCGTTCAGCCATGCACGCGCCTCGCTGCGATTTTGCTTTGCCAAGAGCGATGAAACAAAAACGTGGTGGATGAGTTTTTGAGTCGTGCGGTTCCTGGGCCGGGTCCTTCCAATCCGGCCTTTCAATTTCGGCAGGCGCGAGTCGTGCGCCGACGCCTTGCGATACTCGTCGGGTGTGACAATCCGGCCTTGAACATAAATCCGGTCTGACAACAAAGTTCCGTCCTGCAACCAAAGCCGGCTGCGTCCGCAAAACCCGCCACTGACGGTGGAGAATTCCAGATTCAGCCGTCCATTGTCGTGCCAGCTTTTTTGAACTCCCGTTCCGTGTTCCATTCGGAATGAACCGAGCAACGCGCCGTTTTCGTTCCACTGGCGGCAAATCCCGTGAAGCAGGCCATCACGATAAAATTCTTCCGACGCCAGTTTGCCATTTCGATGCCAGGTGCGGCGTCGGCCATGCAGTTTTTGGCCGCATAAGTTTTCCTCCGCCGTAACGACGCCATTGCGGTGAAATATCCGCTTCACCTCTCGCTTGGGTCTGGTGTTCATGCTCGGCCAAAGCTGCGGTTGATCGAACAAATCCGTTTCATGTGACGTGCGAATTTAACAGATTATCAGGAAGGTTGCCAACTGCCTCCTGCTTTCCGCAGCGCAGTGACAGAATTCCGCGATGAAACCATAGAGGCAAAAGTTTTGGCGGCGGCGGGCGGCTCAAGCAGGAACGGAAGACGCGAGCCATCTGATCGAGCGGAACCGTAGTATGCTTGAAGCGCCCGTCGCCGCCGGACAATCGGGCTGGTTTCATCGCCACGTCATTGGATACGTTAGTCCCCATTTTCATTTTCAATTTCCCGGACCGGCTTTCAACGCCGGAATCCGGTGCCGTTACGCTGGCGTAACAAATAAAACGGGCATTGCCGTTAAGGTCAAGGCTGATTTTAGACATGCCCCGAAAGAAATATCCAGCGAATGTTGTCGGCTCCCAAATCCGCAAAGTGCGCGGGAAATTGGGATTGACCCAGGAGGAGCTTGCCGCGCGCTGCCAATTGGAAGGTCTGGACATCAGCCGCTCCACGCTGGGACAGATTGAAGCCCGGCTGCGCTATGTTTCGGATGAAGAACTGATTGTGCTGGCCTCCCTGCTCGGAGTCACCGCCGATCAGCTTTATCCCGAAGCAATTCTCAAGCGGTATCGTGGCAAAAAGATAAAGCCAAAAAAATCCCGCTGAAATCTGCGGTTTCAGCACGCGCAGTAGCCCAATTCGCGGAGTGAGGTGTGATTGGGATTGCCGATGACAATGTGGTCGAGCACTTCGATTTTGAGCAATTGTCCGGCTCGAATGAGATCACGAGTGACCTTGATGTCTGCCTCTGATGGTGAAGATTCACCGCTGGGATGATTGTGCATGAGCGCGATGGCTGATGCGCTTGCCATGATTGCCAAACGAAACACTTCACGAGGATGAACCAGAATTGTATCCATTGTCCCAATTGAAACGAAATAATGACCTTTGATTTTACGGCGTGTGTTTAGAATCAAAACCACCAGACATTCGCATTCAGGATTGAAGTAAGGGTGATTTGTGATGTGCATTTTCCAATAGGCGGCTGCCTGTTCCGGTGTTTCACACAATTGAATGTCAGCGGGTGTCGGACATTCCCGCAGTGAAACAATTTTCCATTCCTGCGGTTGCGGTGGGAATTTTAATGGCTTGACGATGTTGTTCGGCGGTTGAGGCGTTGAGTTGACAATTTCGGTCGTGTTCACGTTTTGCCTTTCGTATTTGAAGGAACGGGATTGCTCTCTTCGCCTCGATGTGGGAGAGCAATCGGGTTCCGAACGAAAGGCGCCGAGCCTGATTTTCGCGCTGGCGGGCAGCGGAGCACGGAGCAATGCAGTGACACGAATTATTTCGTGGCGCGAGATTGCTGCGGAGCAACCAGAAGAGCGGAAGGCAGGCGGATGAACACGGCAGAAATCAACGCCGCGCGCCTACGCGAAAACACAGGAAAGTCATCATGCCCTCACTTGATGATCGGAGAAATGGAGTTGAAACCAATCCCATAGCGGATTGTGCGCCGAAATTGTTGCCGGAGGTTTGCGGGCCGGTTGGCCGCAATCGGCCATCGAACTAACGCGAAACGGGCGAGACTTTTGGATCAACGCTCGCCCAACGACAAAGTTCGGCGTGGGTTTGTTTGCCGTAGTTGCTGGGGCGTTTGCCGGGTGAAAGTATCCCGGTCTGGAGTGCATGACGGACTGCTTTTTTTGTGATGGGAATGGCCGACCGCAAAAGGCACCGGTTGGCCCGGTAGGAAAGCCCGTTGTCCAAATATGGATTTCCTTCACGTTCGCTGCGGGGAATATAGGGGGTGTTTTTTCCATCAACGCCGGCCCATTTGCAAAGCTCGAAGTGCGTGAGTTTGCCGTAGTTGGGAGGCCAGGTGTTGGGATAAATTTTCCCGGTTTTGAGGGCGCGAATAATAAATGCTTTATCAATGGGAACGCCAGCGGTCGTAAGGCATCGGTTTGTCCGCCGGGAAAGGCCATTGGCAAGCAGTCTTGATTTCATGTCGGGAGATTGAAGCAAAAATCCGCAATCAATTCCAGCCGTGAACTGGTTGCGGAAATAATTCTCGTCATAAGAATTCTGGCTTCGGTCTGCGGTCGGCGAGCGGAAAGAGTGGAGCGCAGGCGGAGAGACGGCGGGAACGGAGCCGGAGCGCAACGCCGCCGCCGAGCCGCAGACGGAAGCCCGCCGCACCTGCGGCCAATCCATTGCCGCTCGTGACGAGCGCGCGGATTTGCGAAGAGGAACGGGCGTCGTCGAGAAGGCATACGGAACGACGGGCAGCCCGTGGAGCGCAGCAAACCGCGCGTTGGTCACGGCGGACAAAGCACTGCGTTATTCATCATCATCCCACCACAGCAAAGTTACAGTGCGGTCGTAATGCTCAAGATAAATACTGTCTTCCTTAATGTCTTTGTTCGAACTGTTCGTGAAGCCCTCCAGCCACGCATAAGCAGGTGTGAGCACCATGCGTCCGCTATCACCGCGAACACCAGCCAATCGCTCTCCGGCGGCGGAATCTTTGCTCACACGGCCAGTTTTGATAATTGGATGGAAATCTTTCACTTTTCGAGACCACTCGATTTCCCAACCATGACTCACCACCAATGCAACGACTTCGTTCGTATAGTGAATATATTGAACAGCCGTTGCGAGACGGCTCGTTTGAAATTCATCGGCAATGGTTTCGAGCAACTTGATTGACGGTGACTTTCCACGAAATCGTGGCACAAACAGTTCCTTTGGAAGCAGAAGCTCTCCGGCAAACGCATTTGCTTCGGCTTCCTCGCTGGCGTCGTTCCAAATACCGAGCGTTTTTCCCGAATCGGTTCGGTCAATAAATCCGCCCGCATGAAGACAACAGTGTCCGATTTCGTGTGCAACCGTGAATCGGAATCGTGTCTGCGGCATTCCCGACCGCACGCGGATTTTGCCGCCGGCTTTCCCGTCCGCAACCAGGCGTCCATCAGCCCCATCCAAGCCGCCTTCTTCGATTAGCAGCCGACCGGCCTCGAACGCGAGGGCTTCAATGTTAATGTCGGCTGGGTTGGCGACAAAAGTGCGAGCCAATAATTCTCTTGCCGCCCGCCGACATTCTTCTTTTCTGGCCTCCCACAGTGCCGGACTCATTTTGTGAATTGACGGTTTCACTTTTGGATAGTTGATTCGATGTCTTCCAAGAGAGTTCGGAGGTCTTCTTCGGAAAGTTCTTCTGGCTTTTGGTTTCGGCATCTTGCTGTTGCGACTGGCCCATAACTGCCACTGGCCGCAGCTTGAATCAGCGCAAGCAATTTTCCCCGACCGAGGCCAACCAGATTTCCGAAAACTTTGCCTTTTGACTTGCTGGCTTCAATCTGCGCTTGCCTTGCTTCATCGGCCAACCGTTGGCGATACGCTTCTCCAGCCGCCGCTTTGACGCGCGCCACCAACCCATTCACATCCACACCTTCCGCCTCCAAACGCTGCCGAACTTCGGCTGGCGTCTCCCCAGCGTCATCGAGGAGAACCTTGTCCAGATTCTTCAACATTTTGACGTGGTTTTTGCTCATATTGTATTTTCCTAATCTTTGTTCAGTTCTTTTATTACTTCGAGAATGATAACCCTAAGTTGATAACGTAGCTGGGTAATCTGCTCATTCTTTTTGCCGAGCATCTCGGTCTGCTCTTCCACTTCGGTAACATCCAATTCAAAGGCTGCAATCAAGTCCTGCAAATCCTGGCTGGATTTGATTTTTGGATGTTCGTTCACTGCCTCCACGACCGCTTTAGCAAAATCCGCCGAATCAGCCGACTCGGCGGGAGTTGCCTCCGTTGATCCAAACTCAACCGGCCTCGCTGCGTCTTCTTCCGTCCGAGCAAGAATCTCATTCTTGGTGGAGGACTTGTCGGTTAGCGCCCATAACGCGCTCCTGATCGAACCTTTCAGTTGGAGCATGAAGTCCTTCGCCGGATTGAAGTGCCTCATCCCTTTGATGCGCTGGCCTTCCGTGCCCGCTCCGTTGATGTAACTGACGTAAACCTCCCTCACGATGTCTTCCGGCGTCTTGCCCAATGGCAATGTCTTGCCTTCTCGCCAGCCATATTTCCTGATGGCGAGCATCCGGGCATGGTCATACATCACGGGAACCAAGTCCTCCGCGTGCTGCATCAGGTATTGCAATTGGTCATCAGCCATAAGGCGTGTTCCAAAGGTGTAGCTGCCAGTTCGTGCTCGGCTTGGGAAGAAAATGAACTTTTTTCAGATTTCCGCCAAGAAATTCCAATCTCGCCAGCTACAACGTATGAGAGGGCAAATTGCTCCACCGCGAAAAACATACAAAAATTATGATTACTTCATCCCAAAATGAGGGCCTCGGCGATGCCGAGGCAAAACATGCGCAAGATTGTCGCCCTGCGCCGAAACGTGCGATTGTCGTGAATGACCAACTTTTCCCGATGCCGGGTCGCCTAGTCAGGGTGGCCGCCATCAAGGAGCAGGCGAGTATTCCAAAAGACCACGCCCTGATTCGCGACCATAACTCCCCGCATGACGTAATCATGCCGGAGAATGGGACGGCGGATTTGGCCGAGGGCACGGTATTTTATTCCGTGCCGGCGTGTGACGTTGAGACGCGTCCTGGCTGCGAAGCCCCGGCCAAACGCGTCATTGATGTTGACGACCGCTGGGAAATCGTCGTGAAGCCGGACCAAAACGGGCGCTCGATTCGGGATTTGTTCAATCTGCCGGATGAGGTCGAACTCCTCAAAGATTTCGAGTCGCCGGCGGATGAAATCATTGCCGATGACGCATCCGTGAATCTCGCGGACGGCGAAGTGTTCCGCACGCGCAAGCGCACCGACCTGTTGACGATTATCGTCAATAAAAAGAAGTTCAACTCGACGCAAGGAGTGAAACCTGAAATGACCGGTTTGGAAATTGCCGCGCTCGTTTATGACAAGCCGGAAAATACGACGGTTTCCAGACTTGAGGGCGAGCATGACGAAAAGGAAATCTCCGTCGGTCTGACGGAAAAAATCAAAATTCACGAGTGCGAAAAGTTCAAAGTCATCCGCAACGACGTGAACGCGGGCTTCCAATCGAGCCGGGTTGAGCGTGAAATTGCGCTGCTTCGCGAAAACGGGGTCAATGTCACACTGCTCACCGAGCCGGTGCCTGCGGTCGTTTATGTGGGAATACCGACGCGGCCCGGACATCCGGCGGGCAGTTCCGACGTGCTGGTAAAAGTGCCGGGCGGTTATCCGGCAGCTTTCATTGACTGCGCGTATCTGCCAGAGGGTTCACCGTTGCAGAACCGTGTTCCCGGCCAGTTCCAAGGAATTGAAACCATCGGCGGGCGGCGCTGGCAGCATGTGAGCATCCATCCTTACACTGGCAACGGAACGGCGTGGAATAAGGATCGTCATGGTTTTCATACCTACTACGACGAGATGTTGTCCTGGCTCTACAAAGCGAACTGAACATGAAATTCCCTGAACTTGATTCAAGGCGCTCATGTCTGTTTCGCATTACCGAACCGGAGCGGAAGAAGTTTGAAAAATTACTGTTCCAGCGCCACCCGGCGCGCGAATGGGGCAGCTTCTTCCGCTTCGGTTTCCGACGAACTGCATGGGGACTGGCTGTGACTTTTGTAAGCGCGATGCCGCCGTTGCCGGGCGATTTGAACCGGCAAAGCTCGATCGTCTCGTTTCGCCCGCAATATATTTCACGGGCGCTGAAAGAACTGGAGGGCACACCGTTTGGCATCGGCATCGCCCATTCGCATCCGCACGGCTGGGGCGTTTCGCCAAGCCCGTCTGATGACGACATGGATGGTTATTTTGCGGACTTGTTTGAACCTTATGGCAGTTCGCGGCCATATTGCAGTCTGATTCTGAATCGTCGCGACAATGAGGAACTCGTTTTCAGCGGTCGCACGTTTGATTCAGGAAAATGGTTTCCAGTTTCGGAATTCATCACGCCAACCTTTCCCTATGACCGGTTGCAAAATGATGAAATCGAAATCCCCAAGCCGAAAATTTCTGATTCGGACTGCGACGAAGAATCTGTCACGGCTCGTTTGGAACAATTGTATGGCAAAAGTGCCGCGCGGAAATTGCCGGAATCTCGCGTTGGAATCATCGGTTGCTCTGGAACTGGATCGCCTGCAATCGAATGTCTTGCCCGCGCCGGCGTCGGCGAGTTTGTGATTGTGGATTACCAACGGTTTGGCCGCTCGAATTTGGAGCGAATCCACGGCAGCCGGTTCGCGCACACGCAAAGGAATCCACTGCCTTACAAAATCGAGTTGATGGCGGAAATGATTTGGGAAATCAATCCGTCGGCACGAATCACAGCGTTCGTGGGAAACATCCTCGACGAGGAGGTTCTCGGTGAACTTCTGCGATGTGATTTATTGCTTGGATGCACCGACACGCATCATGGGCGCGCGGCGCTTGGCGATATTGCCGCACGGCATCTTGTGCCAGCAATTGATGTCGGTGTCATGCCCGAAGGGCACAACGGCAAGGTGACGGCTCAACTTGTGGAGATAACGCGCTACGCACCCGAATTGCCCTGTGCTTTTTGCTCCAACTGTGTCAGCACATGGCCAATTACCGTTGAGTGCATGACCGACGATGAACGAAAGCAGCGGAAAGATGCGGCAGCGGAAGCGGCCAAGCGTGGTGAGGACGGCACGTTATATTGGGGCGGCGATCTCGCGCAACTTCCGACGGTTGGCTATTTGACGACAAATGCCGGCAGCCTCGCGGCGGGATACGCAATCAATTGGCTGGCCGGAACAAGTGATTTGCCTCATTCACGATTTCAGTTTGACCTTGGACAACCGGAGTTCGGTTTCAAAATTATCAACCGGAAACGAACGGCGTCATGCACCTGCGGGAAAATTATTGGCCACGGTGATCAGGCTGATGCCGCGATAACGAAACCAACTCATTGGCCTCGGCCATTAAAATTAAGCCTGCTTCACCCGATAGCTCGATAAATGAAAATATTCGGCACATGATTCGTAGTTCTGTCTGAAAGGCATCGGTCTGCGGTCGGCGAGCGGAAGCAGTGGGCGCAGGCGGAGAGACGGCGGGAACGGAGCTGGAGCGCAACACCGCCGCCGGGCCGCAGACGGAAGCTTGCCGTTGATGCGGCCAACATCATTGCCGCTCGTGACGAGCGCGCGACTTGCGAAGTGGAACGGGGCGTCGTCGAAGGGGACAGGGCAACGGGCAGCCCGTTAAGCGAAGCAAACCGTTCGTTGGTCACGGCGAGGAGAGTGCTGTTCGGCATTTCAGCAAATCTTGATGGCCATTTCCGTGTCCGTTGAATAGGTTTTCGGGTGCGATTTGGCAAATTCAGAATTGAAGTCGGAAAAAAAGCGTCCTTGCGTCTGGACTGGCGGCACACTACTATACAATTGTTTAGCATGGCTGCCGAACTGACAACGCCTCAACAGTTGGTGCTCGACTTCATTGAGGAGCGGAGCACGCATGGCGAATCTCCGCCCACATACCGCGAGATTTGTGAGCGTTTTGGTTACAAAAGTCCCAAAGCCGCCGCCGATCACGTTGCAGCGCTTGAACGGAAGGGTCTCGTGACCCGCAAGAAAGGGCGATCTCGTGGCTTGAGATTGGTTCGGCAGCGCGTTGGAATCCCGCTTCTTGGGCGTATCGCTGCGGGCACGCCTCGTGATGGATTTTCTGAATCAGACCCGCGCTTGCCCCTTGACCCTGCTACTTATGGCATCAAGAATCATGCTCGCGCTTTCGCTCTTCAGGTGACTGGTGATTCCATGGTGGGTCGCCAAATTTTTGATGGTGACATTGTGGTTTTGGAGCACGAAACCCCTCCTCACAATGGAGATATTGTGGCTGCGTTGATTGACAACGAATCTACGCTGAAAACTTTCGTCCGCAAGGGGAGCAAGGTCTGGTTGCGAGCAGAGAACCCACGTTATCCTGACCTCATTCCGGCATTGGATTTGCAGATCCAAGGCGTGGCGCGGGCTGTTATCCGCCTTCTAAAAAAATGAGCGCCGCGCGTCCACAACCCCTTCCTGATCCGCCGCCAGGCATCGTTTATCTGCGAAGCCCAGAGGAAGTGCTTGCGTCCCGCAATTTGGATGCTTACCAGCATCTACTACTGCGGGCATGGAGCACACTTGGCCTCAGCGGTGTTCTCGTCATACGAGGCATCCCGACTGTTTATGTTCGAGAGGAT
>Ga0181523_10000286_pt1 | contig 56741 bp, 54 predicted proteins | sample PEATcosm2014_Bin_43_FD_119752 | JGI IMG/M metagenome (GOLD analysis project Ga0181523, IMG submission 119752) | Peatland microbial communities from MTU Mesocosm Facility, Houghton, MI, USA - PEATcosm2014_Bin05_30_metaG | ecosystem: Environmental > Terrestrial > Soil > Wetlands > Peat | place... | reverse complement strand
TCAGGCAAAACAATGGGTTTTCTGTAGAAAGGCGAATTCATGGGCCATAATCGCAAAAATTGGAACCGCTATTTTAGCCAATGAAATCAATGGGTGGTATTTTCTAATTCGTAACACCCTCCGTTGGGGCAACCTGGTTAATTATTTGGATGACATGGGTTCGGTGGATGAGGTTCGGGCCTCTTGTGAGTTTCATGGAATAAGTTTCCTGGCGATGTGAAAGGATGCGACTGCGTTCCGGCCACCCCACTTCCAATCGGGCGGTATCTTTGAGCGAAGTGAACCCAATATCAAAATCCTGAAAACTTTGCCCTGACGGGTCCCGCGTGAGCGGGTAGCTTGAAAATGGACCCTGCCCAAATGTGACCAACCGAATTGTGAGATACATGAAATTGCTCGATATCCCGGTGGGGTTGTCCATCAACTCCCACGAGAAGAAGCTGGCGGACGACATTCACCGGATGATCCGCGGCAGGCAAACCAATGAAAACTTCACAGAAGCAAACGAAGTGGACGGAGTGAATCAGGAACGAAAAAGTGAACGCCATTTCTATTCTTTGTTTCCTCCGTTACCTTCTGTAAAACCGCCAAAAGAGGTCTCTGAAAAGAAGCCAACGAAGTGAACGCAGAAATTCGTCCCACCACTTTTTTCATTCGATTACAGCCCCGGGCTGCGGCATTTTAACGTTCTGAAAACGTCCGGAACATCCAACCTTCCGCCAGCCGACAAACGGTATCCCACAGGGGAACTGGTCCGGCGACTCGTGGCGCTGGCGTGGCGGTTCCGCGCGGATTGCCTGTGGTCGCTGGTGTTGAGCGTGGTGCTGCTGTTGCTCGGCATCGCGGGCCTCAAATTGCTGGGTGTGGTGATTGACGTCATCCGCTACGCGCTCGACCCGTCGCTGCCGCCGCCGGTGTATCCGTTTGGCTGGAACCCGCCGGCCGGGTGGTCGGCGCTGCAAATTGTCACGGCGCTGGCGATGGCGATTGTGGCGCAGGCGGTGTTGCGCGCGGCGCTCACCTACGCCTACAACATGATCACGGCGCGGTTGACGCAGGGGGAAATCGTGCCTGAACTGCGCGCGCAGCTTTACGCCATACTGCAGCGGTTGAGCTTCAGCTTCTTCGACCTGCACGGCTCCAATTCGATTTTCAACCGGGTGACGGGCGACGTGCAGAACACGCGGTTGTTCGTGGACGGCGTTTTGTTGCAGGGAGCGACCATGATTCTGACGCTGGCGGCTTATGCGGTTTTCATGTGGCGGATTCATCCGTCACTGACCGTGGCGTGCCTGTCCGTGTCGCTGCCGTTGTGGAGGCTGGCGCATTTTTATTCGGCGCGGCTGCGTCCGGGCTACTTGCGCAACCGCGAATTGACGGACAACATGATTTTGCTGTTCAGCGAGAGCGTGCGCGGGATGCAGACGGTGAAGGGGTTCGCCGCGGAACCGCACCAGGTCCGGCGATTCGAGGAAGCGAACGATCTGGTGTCGTCGCAACAACGAAAAATTTTCCGGGATTTGTCGGTGTTCACGCCGGGCACGCAGATGTTGTCGCAGTTGAGCTTGGTGATTTTGTTCGCGTACGGCGGCTGGCTGTATGCGCAGGGGAAAATTCCGCTGGGCGGCGGGCTGGTGGTGTTTGCGGGATTGCTTCAGCAATTCACGGGACAGGTGGCGACCATCTCGACCATCGCGAACTCAGTGCAGCAGAGTCTGGCGGCGGCGCGGCGCGTGTTCGAGGTGATGGACACGCCGGTGGAAGTGCAGAGCCGGCCGGATGCCATCAAGCCGCCCCGGCTCTCGGGCCGGATGGTTTTTGAAAAAGTCACGTTCGGTTATCACGCGGACAAACCGGTGCTGCAGGATGTCTCGTTCGAGTCGAAACCGGGGCAAGTCATCGGTATGTTTGGGATGACGGGCGCGGGCAAAAGCACCTTGCTGGGGTTGATACCGCGTTTTTACGACCCGACTGCTGGCCGGATTCTGGCCGAGGGAAAAGATTTGCGGGAACTGGACCTGGACAGGTTCCGGCGGCAGATCGGGATTGTATATCAGGAGAGCTTTCTGTTTTCGAACACGGTGTCGGCGAACATCGCGTTCGGCCATCCGCATGCGACGATGGAACAAATCGAACGCGCGGCGCGGATTGCGTCGGCGCATGAGTTCATCAAGGCGCTGCCCCTGGGTTACGAGACGGTACTGGGTGAATCAGGCGTGGATTTGTCGGGCGGACAACGCCAGCGGCTGGCGTTGGCGCGGGCGTTATTGCTCCAACCGCCGGTCCTGATTCTGGACGACCCGACGGCGTCAGTGGACGCGCGCACGGAGAACGAGATTGTGTCGGCGTTGCGCGAGGCGATGGCGGGACGGACGACATTTGTGGTGTCGAGTCGGTTGAGCCTCTTGCGGCGGGCGGATTTGATCCTGGTGCTGGAGGACGGACGGCTGACGCAATCGGGCACGCATGCGGAACTGGCGCACCGGCCGGGGCCGTATCATGAGACGGCGCTGTTGCAGATCATGGATCTGGGCGAAGTGGGAAATGAAAAGGGGAATTGAAAATATGAGAACATTGAACATTCAACATCCAACGTCCAACATCGAACTGACCAACTTTCAGAGATGAACGCGCCATCGAACAGCAAATCGCAGGTGGACAGTGCCGCGAAGGGAGACCTCTCGGCGCGGGAGGCGATTACCTATTACAATCCAATGGAGGAGCGCGAGGCGGACAAGGCGCCGCTACAGATGGCACTCATCCGCCGGATTTTCCATTACACGAAACCCTACGCGGCCAAACGGAACTGGCTGTTTGTTTTCACTTTCATCCGCGGTCTGCAATTGCCGGCGCTGGCGTGGCTGATTGGCCGAACCATCACCGGGCCGATTGCGAACCGGGATTTGCATGGGATTTTCTGGTATGCGGCCGGGTATTTCGCACTGGCCCTGGTCACGGTGGTGAACTTTCATTTCCGCCAGCGGTTCGCGCTCGAACTGGGCGAGGCGGTGGTGCATGACATGCGGTCGGATTTGTTCCGCAAGCTGATGACGATGCCGATGTCATTTTTCAACCAGACCAAGTTCGGCCGCATCATCAGCCGGATGACGTCGGACATTGACAGCGTGCGGGCCGGGGCGCAGGACGTGGCGTTCGTGCTGGTGGTGCAGGGGTTGCAGATGACGGCCTCGGCGGCTTTGATGGCATATTACGATTGGAAACTGTTTTCGCTGATGGCCATCATGGCGCCTTTCATCTGGGTGGTGAATCAAAACTACCGCCGCGAGATGAGCCGGCGGCTGCGCAAGGTGCAGGAATCCTGGAGCCGGGTCGCTTCCACGCTCGCAGAGTCGGTGAGCGGCATTCGAGTGACGCAGGCGTTTGTCCGACACGAGATCAATTCGGGATTTTTCCGGAAGCTGATTGATGTGCATGGTGAGAACAACGTGGGCGTGGCGCAGGCGTCTGCGGTGTTCGTGCCCTTGTTGCAGTTGAAGAGCCAGCTTTTCCTCGGCGCGATGGCGTTGCTGGGTGGATACGGCGTGTTGCGCTGGCACGGCTGGCTGCACATGGAGGTGGGTGACCTGGTCATGTTCCTGTTTCTGGCCAACCTGTTCTTCGACCCCGTGCAGGCCATCGGCAATCAATTGAACCAGGCATTCATGGCGATGGCCGGCGCGGAACGGTTGTTCCGGATGCTGGACCAGAAACCGGAGTGGATTGACGCGCCCACGGCCAAACCGTTGCCGCTCATCAAAGGTCGCGTGGAATTCCAGGCGGTGCATTTCGAGTATCAGCGGGGGCGGCCGGTGCTCAGGGACATTTCATTTGTGGCCGAGCCGGGACAGAACGTCGCTCTGGTGGGGCACACCGGCAGCGGCAAAACGACGCTGGTAGGGTTGCTGCAAAAATTTTATCTGCCGACGGGCGGGCGCGTGCTGGTGGACGGCACGGACCTGAACACCATCACCAGCGATTCGTTGCGGTCACAGATGGGCAGCGTGCAGCAGAACAATTTTCTGTTCTCCGGCACCGTGCTGGACAACATCCGGCTGGCGCGGCCGGAGGCGACGGAAGCCGACGTACGGGCAACGCTGGCGGCGCTGGATTGCGCGGATTTGCTTGATGCATTGCCGCACGGATTGCATTCACAGGTGGCCGAGCGCGGCGCGGCATTGTCATTCGGCCAGCGGCAACTGGTGTGTTTCGCCCGCGCCATGCTGGTCAATCCGCTCATCGTGGTGCTGGACGAGGCAACGAGCGCGATTGACACCGTGACGGAGGCGCGGCTGCAACGGGCGCTGGAAATTCTGCTGCGCGGGCGGACGGCATTCATCGTGGCACACCGGTTGAGCACCATCCGCAAGGCCGATTTGGTTTTGGTGCTGGACCAGGGGCAAATTGTGGAACGCGGCACGCACGAAAGCTTGCTGCGGGAAGGCGGCGTTTATGCCCGGCTGCATCGGGAATTTGTCAGCAGTTCCAACAGCGGGCAGTGACTCATGTTGGTGGGGCGAGGCTACTGACGAGCCGCCGCTACGCTTTGACGCGCCGAGTCCGGCTCGCGAGGACGCTCGCCCCACCAGCATGGGTTGAAGGTTGAGGGCTGACGACGTAGGGGCAAAATTATATTCAACCTTTGTTTTCTTCGTTTCCTTCTGTAGAAATGGAGGCCGATGATTGCCAAACGAGTCATTCCATGCCTCGACGTTCACGATGGCCAGGTCACGCGTGGCGTCCGGTTCGGCAAGGCTGAGGCGGGCGAACTCCGCAACGTCGGCGATCCGGTCGCCCTCGCGCTCCGCTACAACGAACAGGGCGCGGACGAGATGGTGTTCTTCGACATCACCGCCACCGCGCATGGCCGGGCGACGATGGTGGACGTGATTGAACGCGCCGCCGACCAATGTTTCATGCCGCTCACCGTCGGCGGCGGCATCAAATCGGTGGAGGACATGTACACGATGCTTCGGGCCGGCGCGGACAAAATCAGCATTAACTCCTCGGCGCTGGCGAATCCGGATTTAATCCGCGCCGGCGCTGAAAAATTCGGCAGCCAATGCATCGTCGTTTCGATTGACGCGAAGAAAGTTGCGCCGGACAAATGGGAAGTCTTCTCGCACGGCGCACGCAAGCCGACCGGTCTGGACGCCGTCGAATGGGCCAAACGCGCGGTGGCGCTGGGTTCAGGCGAGATTGTTTTGAACAGCATTGATGCGGACGGCACCAAGGCGGGTTTTGATCTGGTCATTACGCGGCGCATCAGCGAGTCGGTGGGTGTACCGGTGGTGGCCAGCGGCGGCGCGGGCAGTTTGGAGCACATGGCCGAGGTGCTGCTCGAAGGCAAAGCCGACGCCGTGCTGGCCGCGAGCATTTTCCATTTTGGCACCTATACCGTCGGTGACGTGAAAATGTTTTTGGCGAAAAAGAAGATTCCGGTCAGGTTGTGAATTTAGATTACCGGCTCGAACATTTCTATGACGTTCGCGGCTTGCTTTCGGTGTGGCTTCAATGTAACATGGATAAAACATTTTATTCAATGTCATGATTTGCTTGCAAGACATCCGCTCGCTGACGGATTTTCAGCGCAACACCAGGGCGCACCTGCGCCGGCTCAAAAGCAGCGGCCGTCCGGCCGTGTTGACGGTCAACGGCCGGGCGGAGTTGATCGTGCAGGACGCCGCCGCGTTTGAAGATATGCTCGACGCGATTCGCGGCATCCAGCGCGGTCTGGATGAAATGAAGGCGGGCAAGGGCGAACCAGCTCGCAAGGTTTTGGATCGTATCCGCGCCAAGTATAAAATTCCGCGCTCGCCCCGGTGAAGCATTATCAAGTCATCATTCTGCCGTCGGCGGAGCGTGACATCGGCGAGGCTTACGAATGGCTGGTCGAGCAGGATGCAGAAGCCGCCATCCGCTGGTATAACCGGTTACTGGAGGTGATTTTTTCGTTGGACACGTTTCCTGAACGCTGTCCGCTCGCGCCGGAAAGCGAGTTTTTCAATGTGGAAATCCGTGAGATATTCCACGGTCGCCGCCAGCAGAAATACCGAATCCTTTTCACCATGCGCGAAAACGAAGTTTACATCCTGCACGTCCGCCACGGCGCGCGTCTGGCGTTGGGCGAAACTGCTCCCGGCGAATAAAATACGAGCCCGCTTCTTAAAACCCGTTGGCTGCCGGTGGTGCTGCTGACCAGCTCGAACATTTCCATGACGTTCGTGTGGCATTCAAAAACGGCCTGCTCAAGCGCCGGAGGCGTTTGAATTCGCACTGCGCAGAAAGGGCACACGCTCTGCCAGACGACGAAGGATTAAGATTACGACAAAATCAAATCCGCTTGGCAGTCGCGGTTCATTCTGATTTATTGGCCGCGCCGAATGAGAAGATTGCCCGCCATCGCCCCGCTCGTTTTCTTTGTCGCGGTTTTCCCCTTCGTTTCTTTGGCACAGCAGGAACCATCGTGGGAAATCCAGGCGCTCAATCGAATCATCCCCGGCTTGAACGAAATCGGCCGCTTCAGTTTCACTTCGACCAACGCCGAGGGAACGAACGGCATTTTTGTGCAATACGGGGACGCGACGTTGATGGCAGAAAGCGCGATGGTGGATTTTCAGACCGGAGAAGCTGTGGCCGACGGCAACGTGCGCATCGAGTCGGGCGACCAAATCTGGGTCGGCGAGCACATCCGCTACAATTTCAAGACGCACCAGATGCGGAGCGAGGAATTCCGCACCGGCAAACCGCCCGTGTTCGCCGCCGGCCGGGAATTGGAAGGGGACACAACCAATCGCACCTACAACGCGCGCCACATTTTTGTCACGACCGATGACGTGAGCAACCCGCCGGTCCGCGTGCGGGCGAGCCGGGTTAAAATTGTCCCCGGCAAATACGTCGAGATGTGGAACGCGGTATTATATGTGGATGGCGTGCCGGCGTTTTACTTTCCTTATTACAAGCGCAATCTCGGCGAACGCGCGAACAACTATAATTTTGTCCCCGGCTACCGCAGCGCCTACGGGGCGTATCTGCTGAACACTTACAACTGGTTTCTGGGCGATGACGTTGACGGCAAAATCCATCTGGACTACCGCGAACGCCGCGGCGTGGGGACGGGGCCGGATTTGAATATGCAGCTTGGCCGCTGGGGCGACTTCACGTTCAAGTATTACTACCTCTACGACCTGAATCCCAACACCAGCATAAGTTCAAACAGCTTCTCCGATCTGGGAACAATTCCCAATACCCGGCAGCGTGTCTATTATTCCTGGCAGGCGACCCCGTACACCAATTTGAACGTGAAGGCGCTCGTGAATTACCAGAGCGATCCGCTGGTGTTGCACGACTTTTTTGAAGGCGATTATACTGCAAATCCGCAGCCGAACACGTTCGCCGAGGTCAACAAATATCGGAATAACTGGAGTCTCGACGCTGAAACCACGCCGCAGGTAAATAATTTCTTCGACCAGGTCGAGCGCCTGCCGGACATGAAGCTCACCGGTTTCCGCCAGCAGGTTTTAAACACGCCGTTTTATTACGAGAGCGAGAGTTCGGCGGGCTATTACCGGACGTATTTTGCGAACACGAACGAGCTGCTTTATACCAATAGTTTATTCACCACCAATTATAATTATTCCGCCGCGCGCGCCGATACGTATCATCAACTCCTCCTGCCATTGCAATTTTTCAACTGGCTGAACGTCACGCCGCGCGTCGGCGGGCGGTTCACCTATTACAGCTCGGAGACCGGACCGGGCGGCACCAACTCCGCAACCTGGCGCAACGTGTTCAACACCGGCGTTGAAACTTCGTTCAAAGCCTCGCGCTTGTGGGCGGGCGCGACCAACTCGCTGCTCGAAATTGACGGCCTGCGCCATATCATCGAGCCGTCGGTGACCTACGCCTACGTGCCCGACCCGAGCACACCGCCGGCGCAACTGCCGCAGTTCGATACCGCGTTGCCCAGCCTGCTGCTGTTGCCCGTTCAATTTCCCGATTACAACAACATTGATTCGATTGACAGCGAGAACGTGATTCGCTTCGGCCTGCGCAACACGCTCCAAACCCGGCGCGACGGACAGCTCGACAATCTGCTCAATTGGAACGTGCTGCTGGACTGGCGGCTCACGCCGGGCCAGAATCCAACCAATTTCGCCAATCTCGACGAACCGTTCAGCCTGCAAAAGACGTTCAGCGATCTTTACTCCGACCTCACGGTCAAGCCGCGCTCGTGGCTCACGCTGGACTCCCAGGTGCGCTACGACATCAACGTTGGCGAACTGAATCTCGCGTTTCATCAACTCACCTTCGCGCCGAATGAACGCTGGAGTTGGGGACTCGGCCACTGGTATTTGCGCAGCGGATTTGATGGGTTTACGCAAAGCGACAATTACATCACCAGCACGTTTTTTTACCGCGTGAACGACAACTGGGGCTTTCGCGCCACCGACAATTTCAACGCGCAGAACGGCATTCTGCAGGACCAATTTTACACCCTCTACCGCGACCTGCGGAGTTGGACCGGCGCCTTGACTTTCCGGGTGGTGAACAACGGCACCGGCCCGACGGATTTCACCGTCGCCTTCAGCTTCTCGCTCAAGGCCAGACCCAAGACGCCCCTCGGCGGCGACGCCGTCAACCCGTATCACCTCGTCGGGGAATGAAATTGCGAATTCCTGCATCCGCGACTTTCGAGACGCGATGCGCGCGCTGAAGCTTGCGGTTACAACGCCGGCAGAGAGATGCTGAACGTCGCGCCTTTTTTGACCTGGCTTTGCGCGGTGATGTCGCCACCGTGTTCGTGGACGATGCGCTGGCAGATGGCCAGCCCCAAACCCGTGCCGTGTTTCTTGGTGGTGAAAAACGGCTCGAACAGGCGTGACAAATTTTCCGGTGGAATGCCCATGCCGGTGTCTTGAATGCGAATGCTCACGTGCCGTTCGCGCGGCATCTTCCCGGCGATTTCCGTGCTCACGGTCAGCGTGCCGTTCATCCCCACGGCTTCGATGGCGTTGAACAACAAATTCATGAACGCCTGCTGCAACTGATATTCGTCACCGCTGACGGTGTCCGGCGCGGCGGTGTAACGGCGGTTGAGCGAAATCATTTTGCTGCGAAGCGGGTGCTCGACGAGCCGCAGCGAATGGTCCAGCAGGTCATGCACGTGCACGGCGGCAAATTCATTTTTGCTCGGCGCGGCAAACCGCAGCATCTGGCTCACCAGCGTGTCAATCCGACGCAACTCGCGCCGGACGGTTTCCGAAAACTCCGGATCCTCGCCGTTTTGCAGCAGCCGGCCGACGAAGGTGTTGACGGCGACCAGGCTGTTTTTGATTTCGTGCGCCATGCCCGCCGAAAGCAAGCCGAGGCTGGCCAGCCGGTCGAGCCGCCGCATGCTCAGTTCCGGAATCGGCGTGGCGTCCCATGGGCTGGAACCTTTCGCGCCGCCGGTTTTTTTCGTCGAATTGTTCGCTGGCATATCAAAGCCGATTTTCCCCGTTTTCGGCAGTTTGAATAAATGAACGGGACGATATTAAACCAATAATGCGCGGCGACCAACAGAAAAAGTGGATTGAATCGGCTGGCATTTGGGCGTCCAACGACTACGCTGTATTTCGCCGAATGAATAAAACTTTCGATAGCATCGAAGCCGTCATTGCGGACATCCGCCGCGGGAAAATGGTCATCGTGGTGGATGATGAAGACCGCGAGAACGAGGGCGACCTCATCATGGCGGGCCAGCACGTCACGCCCGCTGCCGTCAATTTTATGGCCCGGTTCGGACGCGGGCTGATTTGTGTGCCGGCGACCGCCGGGCGGCTGCAACAACTTGGCATTGACCGCATGGTGCACCAGAACCGCGAGAGTTTTCGCACCGATTTTCAGGTGAGCGTGGACGCCGCACGCGGCATCACCACCGGCATCAGCGCCGCCGACCGCGCCAAAACCATTCAAATCATGGCGTCGCCGACCGCCTTGCCGGAGGATTTGGTGCAACCCGGCCACGTTTTTCCGTTGCGCGCGCGGCCCGGCGGGGTATTACAACGCGCCGGCCACACCGAAGCGGCGGTGGACCTCGCGCAACTCGCTGGACTGCGCCCCATCGGCGTGCTCTGCGAAATCATGAACGACGACGGCTCGATGGCGCGGCTGCCGGAGTTGCGAAAATTCGGTCGGAAACATCGCCTGAAAATCGGCACCATCGCCGACTTGATTGAATACCGCCGCACGCGCGAAAAACTGGTCGAGCGCATCGAGACCGTGAAGTTGCCGACCGATTACGGCGATTTCGATCTGGTTTTGTATCACTCGCGCCCGGACGGGCAGCATCATCTGGCGCTCGTCCGAGGCGACGTGGCCGGACGCGACAAAATTCTCGTGCGCGTCCACAGCGAATGTCTGACCGGCGACGTGTTCGGCTCGCGTCGCTGCGATTGCGGTTCGCAATTGCATCAGGCCATGAGGCAGATTGCCGAGGCCGGGCGCGGCGTGATTGTCTATATGCGGCAGGAGGGCAGGGGCATCGGCCTGCCGGCGAAAATCAAGGCCTACAAATTGCAGGAGCAGGGCTACGATACCGTCGAGGCCAACCAGAAACTGGGTTACGACATGGATTTGCGCGAATACGGACTCGGGGCGCAAATCCTTGTTGACCTCGGCCTGAAAACCATCCGGCTGCTGACGAACAATCCGAGAAAAGTCGTCGGACTGGAGGGCTACGGACTGAAAATTGTCGAGCAGGTGCCGATTCGCGTGAAGCCGAATCCGCACAACGAACGGTATTTGAAGACGAAGCGGGAAAAGCTGGGACATTTGCTTTGAACCGCGGATGACGCGGATTTCTCGGATTTGGTTTTGGAAAAATCTCTGCAATCTACGTAATCTGCGGACAAACTAAAAAACGAGTATGGGGTGGCTAACTTGGTTAATGAGTTTATTCACGCGGATTGGCTCTGGAGAAAAATTCCAGAAGGCAACGAAATCGGATTATAGATTTCACTTTTTCTTTTTTGCGACAATTCCGCTTTTCATGCTGATTGGACACGGGGGGGCATTGATACCAGAATCAACACAAAGTGAATTTCCCTTTTGGTCAGCTCTCACAGTGGTAATGGTTGTTTTCGTTTTTCTTGCTTGGACTTAAGCAAGGGAAACACCCTTGTTCATTTCATTGCCTATGGCTGTAATTGCTTGGTTGCTTTTCGCATGGTTTGTTTGGAAACATGGCTAAAATCTTCGTGCTGAAACCCATCAAAGCCAAAACGCCTTGCGACGCGGGCGGCACATTTGCCCTCGTCGCCGTCCGCTCTCATTAACACCCTGCTTTAGCGGGGTGATCAAAAGGCCGGGCGGACAAAAACCGTTTCAACGGTTTTGCCGGCGCAGGAAAAACCGCTGAAGCGGTTGAATTTCGTTCTGCGAGCTTCCACCCGGCTGAAGCCGGGTGTTACTGAGAAACCAACACCCTTATCGCGTTGTTTTCGGAAGGATGGCGTGCCGCCGTCCCTGAAAAATTTGGGTCGCCGGCACGGTGACCATCCCCATCGCTTTTAATATGCCGGGCCATTTCCCCCGGACAAAACCCCGCCGGGTTTCAGGCTTTAGCCTTGCCGCTCGGAGAATTTTGCGCGCCCGTTAATATAACCCGTTATGTTTCATATTAAAAAAAGATTGCGTAATTCCCAAAATGGTTTCTAAATGCCAAGAAATGCGGAGTGCGATTTTGTGGGGAAAAGCGACGATGGAAGCCCGTACGGCAAAAAAGCAACTGCGAACTCAATGGTTATGAAAAAGCAAAAAGTGGTTTCGTGGGGCAGGTGGATGCTGGTAGGAGCCTGTTTAATTGGTCTTGGTTTGTCCTTGGCCAACGCCGAGCCGCCGGAAAAGAAGAAAACGGACAAAACGGACAAGAAAAAGAAACTCACGGGCGCCGAATTATATGCCATCAATTGTAATCGCTGCCATCCGGAGCGGTATGCCACCGAGTTTACGTCGACCCAGTGGAAAACGATCATGCTGCACATGCGGGTGCGGGCCAATCTGCCCGCCGCGCAGGCCAAGGTCATTCTGAAGTATCTCCAGGAAGACAGCGGTAATTAAACCACCCTGAAATTTACCAATGAAAATGCGTTCCATCATTTTAAGTGTGGCGGCAGCAGTCTGCGCGCTGGGCATGGCGCTGACGCCGCGCGCGGCGGCGATGATCAGCGATGAAGATTTCAATGCGCTGAAAAGCGCGGTGACCAACCAGGACCAGAGGATCAGCCAGCTTGAAAAGCTGCACGAACAAGACCAGCAGACGCACGAGCAGGACCAGCAGACCATTCAACAATTGCAGCAACGGCTGGGCGAAACGCAAACGCTGGCCACCAACGCGGAGCAGAAAGCCGAGGCGGTGGCCAAGGTTCAGTCGGTTTATCCGGTTGAGAGTGCTGCCCGGAGCGCGTTGCACAATTTCACCATGGTCGGCGATGCCGAGGTTCAATACGGACAGGCCAAAGGGCAGAACGGCACTTTTTCGCTGGCTGATTTTGCGCCGATCTTCCTGTTTCGCGCGAACGACAACATTTTGTTCGAGGCTGGTTTCGATGTGACGCTGCAAAATAATACCGGCACAAACGGCCATCCCAATGGCAGTTCGACCTCGGTCAGTATGAGTTTCGGCCAGTTGGATTACCTGCTCAACGATTACGTGACGGTCGTGGCCGGGTACATGCTGATGCCGTTGGGTACCTATCAAGAACGCGGGGCGGGCTGGCTCAACAAGATACCGGATGACCCGTTGCCGGTTGATGATTTATTGCCGGGCAGCGGTGTGGGCGCCCAGTTGCGGGGCTCTGTGCCGGTCGGGCAGTCGGGACAGATGCTCACCTATTCTGTTTATGGCGTTAATGGGCCGTCGTCAACGGACGGGACTGCGGACGCCGGGTCGCTCGATCTGAGCGGCAACGTGGGCGGTGATGCAGTTAATTCACCGAATCTTAATGGCAACCCCAGCGGCGGCGGGCGCATCGGATGGTTTTATCCTTGGAAAGCTCACTATGACATTGAACTGGGTGTTTCAGGTCAGTCAGGCACCTGGTCGGGAAATTATCTGTGGTCGGCTCTCGTGTTGGATGCCGCCATTCATATCAGTCCCTACTTTGAAGTGAAGGGCGAGTATATCAATACCTGGGAGGAAACGGATAACGCCGGAACCATCCAACCGCAAGGCTGGTGGGTTCAGACGAGTTATAAACTCGCGGGCCTGAATCTGGATGCACCCGTCGTGAACGACGTTGAACTGGTCGGGCGCTATGACACGGTCAATAACGCGCAGGATTCGACCTACGATCGCTATACCACCGGTTTCGTTTATTACATCACGAACACGCTGCTGTTCGAAGGCGATTACGAATGGCTGATCAGCCACGGTCTCAATGCCGATGGACTGCCCTCCAGTCAGTTTATACTCCAGCTTTCCTACGGATTCTAAATCTCAAAAGCACTTGTGTAAAAATGAATGCCAAATATCCCATGATTCTCCTCGGTGCGGCCGCGTTTGCCCTGTTTGGGGCACGCGTGATGCTCGCCGACGACCAACCACTTGACGCCGAAACCAAGGCGCGCATTGATAAATATGAACAAGGCCCGGCCACCATTGATGTCTCCAAATATCCGCAAACCATTCAGGACGATTACGAGTTGTTCAGCCAGAAGTGTTCGCAATGCCACAAGCTGAGCCGCCCCATCAACAGCGACTATGCTGCGCCCGACGAATGGTCGCGCTACGTGAAACGGATGATGCACAAGCCCGGTTCCGGCATTGACGCCTCTGATGGCAAGAAGATTTACGAATTCCTCGTCTATGATTCCAGCGTCCGCAAAAAGGCGATGCTCGACGGCAAGCTTGCCAAGATGAGCACCGATGACAAGGCCGCCGCCGAAGCCAAGATCAAGGAAGTTCACGACAAATACGACAATCAATAATTCGTCTCGCAACGGGAATCCGCTTGATTAAAAATCAGCCGCAGCGGTTACGTTGATTTATGAGCGACGAAGTGAATTGTTGCCAAAACCCTGATGCCGAGCCAACGGCTTCGCACGCGCCCGTGCCGGTCTGGATCATTGTCCTGACACTCGTCCTGTTGTTCCTCGGCGCGGTGTATTTTGACCATCACAGCGGCTGGTTCGACAAACAGGTCTATGCTCCTTACGTCACCGCCGAAGAGCTGGCATTTTATCAACCCAAATCCGGCGCCGCCGCGGTGGCCGCGCATGGGAAGGCGGTTTACGAAACCGTTTGCGGCCTGTGTCATGGCAGCGATGGCCTTGGCAAACCCAACCAGGCCCCGCCGCTGGCTGGTTCCGAATGGGTCGCCAAAGATGCCGCCTCACTCGCGCGCGTTCCGCTGGCCGGACTCAACGGTTCGATTCAGGTCGAAGGCCATGAATGGAACCTTGCCATGGCGCCCATGGGCGCGGGATTGTCGGACGCCGATCTTGCCGCGGTGTTGAGTTACATCCGCACGTCGTGGGGCAACAACAGCGGCGCGGTTTCCGCCGACGAAATGAAAGCAGCGCGCGCCGCCGTTAGCGGCAATGCCCCGTCGGTGGAGGAACTGGCCAAAATGACACCGGTTGAGCGCGGCCACGCCGTTTTTCAAAAATACGGTTGCTTCCAATGTCACGGCCAGAATGCCAGGGGTGGCGTGTCGAATCTCAACGCCAAGACGGCTGAACAGGTTCCCAGCCTGATTTACGTGGCCGACGGTTATACCAAGGCCGAATTGATCGCTTTCATCAGCCGCGGTGAGCGCAATATTCCCCGGAAGAACCCGGCTGGTCCGGAGCCACCCCATTTCATGCCCAAATGGGGACCCGTCATCAGCACCAATGAGCTCAGTGATTTGGCCGACTTTCTCTTCAGCCTGAAACCCAAGGGCGAAAACCTGGGCTTTTAGCCGATACCATTCATTCGTGTGCCTTCCCGCCCATCCGCTCTCTCCACCCTCCGCAGTGCTGCGACGGAGGGCGGGCGCAGTATTGCCACGCGGGTCGGGTTCGTGGTTTAATCCTCCGCGATGCTTCGCCGAAATCAACCAAAGGAAATACAAATGCGCAGCGGCTCGTTTGCCATCGTCGCGTCGCGCTACAACGCGCATTACGTGGACGCGATGTTGCGCGCGGCCAAGGCGGAGTTGTGGCGCGCCGAGGTTTCAAGAATCCAAATCGTCCGCGTTCCGGGCGCGTATGAAATTCCCGTCGTGGCCAAAAGTCTTGCGCGTCGCTCAACCCTCAACTCTCCGCTCTCAGCAATTATCTGTCTGGGCGTGATCCTGCGCGGCGAGACGGTCCACGCCGCGCACATCGGCGAGGCCGTGAGCCGCGCGCTCATGGAAATCCAGCTCGCGCACGAAATCCCCGTCATTCACGAGGTGCTGCTTTTGGAAAACGAGGAGCAGGCACGCGTTCGCTGCCTGGATCCCAAACACAATCGCGGCACGGAGGCGGCGCAGGCCGCGCTGGCGATGGCGCGGGTGATGAATAACCTGAACCGCGAAAACGCAGTGTGAACTTCGAGCGATGCCCTATTTTGCTTTTTTGCTGATCGCCGTATTCGCGGCATTCTTTTACCGCGCGGCGGAATTCGAGAACGAATCACGCCTGCTATGGTGCGGCTTGTCCCTCGTGATTTCCCTCGCGACCTTGTTCTACTTCCATTGGGGCCTGCTCGGGGTCGTGCTCGGCCAGGTCGGACTTTTTGCGGGCATCACCATTTTCCGGATGATGCGAAAGCCGTGAGGGATTGGCAAACCACACACTTCGTTTCACCGGTTTGAAGTCCGCCCAAAGATTTTTCACGAACCCGGGCAACTAGACGGGTTTTCTCCAGAGCGAAAAAAAACGCGCAAGTGGGCTGATTTGAACGCCAGCGATTAGCCACCGTCAAACAAACAAGAAAGACGATGAGCGCTTGTGAAATTTTTCACACGGGGCTTGCCCTTGATTAGCACGGATGATAAACTGCATCCGCGTTGTTGAATTCCCGAACAATGAAAGGCGCAAAAGTTTCTCCGGTGTTTCTGTTGATCGCGATGCTGGCCCTCGCGCCGGCCGGGCGCGCGGCGGACATCATCGGCACCATCACCCTCAAAGGCACGCCGCCGCCGGAAATCCCCATCACACCGCTCATGGACAATCCGGACTGCGCGGCGATGCACAAAACCGCGCCCACGACGCATTTCTATGTCGTCGGGCCGAAGGGTGAACTGGCCGACGTGGTGGTTTCGCTGAAGGGCGTCACCGGCAAATCCACCGGCGCCAGCGCGCCGCCCATCGTGCTCGATCAAAAGGGCTGTTTGTATGCGCCCCAAATCCTGGCCATCCAGACCGGCCAGAAACTGGTCGTCAGAAATTCCGACAAGTGCATCCACAACGTCCACTGCACGCCCACCGTGGCCGGCAACGACGAGCACAACGACGCGCAGATGCCCGGCGGCGCGGATTTGACCTACACGTTTCCAAAGCCGGAGATGTTTTTGAGATTCAAATGCGACGTGCATCCGTGGATGTTCGCGTGGGTGAGTGTGATTGACAGCCCTTACTTTTGCGTCAGCGACACGGGCGGCAAATTCGTCATCAAAAACGTCCCGCCCGGCAAATACACCGTGGAGGCCGACCACCGCAAACTCGGTTCACAGACGCAGGATGTGGAGGTGAAGGACAGCGACGTGACCGTGAATTTCACGTTTGAAGTAAAATAACGCCGATTTCGGCAACCTCGGCACTCGAGCCGGAGTTTTGCCGTTTTTTGAAATGAATGCCCAAGCGCAAAATGACAATCCGTGGCTGCACCGGTTTATCCTGGTGACCGCCGCCGCGACGTTTTTGCTGCTCGGCTCGGGCGGCATGGTCACCAGCCGCGAAGCTGGCATGTCCGTGCCGGACTGGCCGAACACCTACGGTTATAACATGTTTTTGTTTCCAGTTTCAAAATGGGTCGGCGGCATTTTTTACGAGCATACGCACCGCCTGCTCGCTTCCGGCATCGGCTTTTTGACGACGGTGCTCGCGGTCTGGCTCTGGCTCAGGGATTCGCGCCAATGGATGCGGTGGCTCGGCGTGCTCGCGTTTGTGCTGGTCGCGCTGCAGGGCGTCCTCGGCGGCCTGCGCGTGACGCTGCACATGGACAGGCTCGGCATCGTTCACGGCGCGCTCGCGCAATTATTTTTCGTTTTGATTTGTGCGCTGGCGCTGTTCACCAGCCGTCGGTGGAGTTCTGTAGCGGCGGTCTATGACCGTCGCTCAAATTCGGAGACAAGCGCGACGGTCGCAGACCGCCGCTACAAAAATCTGCGCGCGCTCGTATTCGCGACGACGGTTTTAATTTTTGTCCAACTGATTCTCGGCGCGACGATGCGGCACCAGCACGCCGGCCTCGCGATTCCCGATTTTCCGGCCGCGTACGGAAAAATCTGGCCGGACACGAGCGCCGCCGCCATTGCCCGCTACAACGCCGACCGCATCGAGGTCGTTTCCGAAAACCCGATCACGGCCTTTCAAATCATTTTGCAAATGGTGCATCGCATTGTGGCGCTGGCCGTTTTCATCGGCGTCGCAGTATGCGCGTGGCGGGCACATCGTTGGAGTTCACGCTTTAGCGTGTCCGAAAGCGCAAACAACCTGAAGGTTGAACTCCAACTTGAGCGGCGCCTTTCGCTCTTTTGGCTGGCGCTGATTGTGGTGCAGATCATCCTCGGTGCGGCGACGATCTGGTCGAACAAGGCCGCCGACGTGGCAACGGCGCACGTGTTGGTTGGCGCGCTCTCGCTGGCGACCGGCGCGTTGTGGTGCCTGATTGCCTTTGCCCACCCGGTATTGAGGGATGTTGGAGCGCCGGGCACCGCCCCGGCACGAATGGGTGACGGCCCGAAAAACGCCGAGGCAGTGCTCGGCGCTCCAATTTCCGGCGCGTTTGGCGCGCATCCGGCCCTGGCCACAAACAAATGAAATGAAAGAAATGCCGGCGGGAATTTTAAGCGCGGCCCCGGTCGCGGAAAAAAGTCGGACGGCGGTCTTTGCCGATCTGGTCAAGGCGCGGCTGACGACGCTCGTGGTGCTGACGACGCTTGTCGGATTTTACCTCGGCTGGCGCGGCGCGATGGATTTCGTGTTGATGTTCCACGTGTTGGCCGCCACGGCGCTGGTCGCCTCCGGCGCGGCGGCGCTGAACCAGTTGCTCGAGCGCGAATACGATGCGAAGATGCGCCGTACGCAGGACCGTCCGCTGCCGTCAGGCCGTTTGCAGCCCGCGACAGTAATGCTTTTCGGCGGCACGTGCGCGACGGCAGGGCTGATTTATCTCGCGCTGGCGGTGAATCTGCTCACGAGCGTCATCGCCGCGGTCACGCTGGTCAGCTACCTGTTCATCTACACGCCGTTGAAGCGCGTGACGTGGCTTAACACGAACATCGGCGCGGTGCCCGGCGCGTTGCCGGCGTTGATGGGTTGGACCGCGGCGCGCGGCGAATTGAGCGGCGAAGGCTGGGCATTGTTCGCGATTGTGGCGTTCTGGCAAATTCCCCATTTCATGGCCATCGCGTGGATTTACCGGGACGAATACGCGCGCGCCGGTTTCAAAATGCTGCCGGTCGTCGAACCGACCGGTCGTCGAGCCGGCGAACAATCCGTGAGCCACACGCTCGCCCTGCTGGCGGTCAGTCTTTTGCCGTTTGTTTTCAAACTCGCCGGGCCGGTTTATCTCGCCGGCGCGCTGGCATTGGGCGCGGGTTATTTGTGGTGCGCGATCCAATTTTCGCGTCAACTCCGCTCGCGAGCAGCGGAGCTCACGCTGGCGCGCGCGCGGCTGTTGTTTTTGGCGTCCATCCTTTATTTGCCATTGCTGCTGGCGTTGATGGTTTGGGACAAGGTGAAATAGAGAATGACTAATTCCCAAATCCGAATGACCAAAAAAATCCCAATGACGAATGTCAAAGCCTCCGCGCACGCGGCGACTGGTGGTTCGTCATTCGGGATTCGTCATTATTTAGTCATTATGGTTTCGTCATTAGTCATTTTCCCGAACTAAAGCACATGGACGCGACCGTTGAACAATTTCCGCCGTTCCGAGAGCACGACGAGCCTCACGGCCACGACGAGCACTCACACGCCCATCACGACCCCGGCTTTTGGCGCGGTTACATTTTTTCCTCTGACCACAAAATCATCGGCATTCAATACGGCTTCACGGCGCTGTGCTTCATGCTGTTCGGATTTTTCCTGATGCTGCTGATGCGCTGGCAGATTGCGCATCCTCAGCAGCCGGTGCCATTCATCGGCCCGTTGCTGGAAAAAGTTCTTGGGCCGACGATGGCAGGCAACGGCGCGATTTCAGCGGACCTTTACAACTCGTTCGGCGCGATGCACGGGACAATCATGGTGTTTCTGGCGATCGTGCCGCTGGCATTCGCCGCGTTTGGCAACTACGTCGTGCCGTTGATGATTGGCGCGCCGGACATGGCGTTCCCGCGCGTCAACATGGCGAGTTATCAGGCGTATTTTCTTGGCGGCGTCGTCATGCTGGTGAGCTTCTTCATCCCGGGCGGCGCGGCGCAGGCGGGCTGGACCTCGTATTCGCCGCTGGCCACGACCATCCCGACGCATGGACAGGCGTTCTGGATCATCGGCATGGTGTTGCTCATCTCGTCATCGCTGCTCGGTGCGGTGAATTTCATTGCCACCATCATCCAACTACGCGCGCCGGGCATGACGTGGATGCGGATGCCGTTTTTCGTCTGGGCGCAATTCGTGACGGCGTTCCTGCTGTTGCTCGCGTTCCCGCCGCTGGAGGCCGCGGCCATCATGCAGTTGATGGACAACCTTGCGCACACCAGTTTCTTCCTGCCGACGGGGCTGGCGATCGGCGGCAAACTGGCGAACGTCAGCGGCGGCGGCAGCCCGTTGTTGTGGCAGCATTTGTTCTGGTTCCTTGGCCATCCGGAAGTCTATGTCTTGATTCTGCCGGCGATGGGCACGGTCTGCGAAATCATCGCCAACAACACGCGCAAGCCGATTTGGGGCTACAAATCGCTCGTGTATTCGGTGCTCTCCATTGGCTTCCTGTCGTTCATCGTCTGGGCGCACCACATGTATCTGACCGGCATGGGCACGAAAATTTCCGCGTTCTTTCAGGCGACGACCATGGCGGTGTCCATCCCGTCGGTGATCATTCTGACGTGCCTGTTCATTTCGCTGTGGGGCGGCTCGATCCGGTTCAACACACCGATGCTCTTTGCGCTGGCGTTCCTGCCGATGTTCGGCATCGGCGGGCTGACCGGCCTGCCGCTCGGGTTCAACGCGAGTGACGTTTACCTGCACGACACCTATTACGTCATCGCGCACTTCCACTATGTCGTCGCGCCGGGGACGATTTTCGCGCTGTTTGCGGGAATTTATTATTGGTTTCCGAAAATGACCGGGCGGAAGATGAACGAGTTCTGGGGCCGCGCGCATTTCTGGGGTTCCTTCGTGTTCATGAACCTCGTCTTCATGCCGATGTTCGCGCAGGGCATGAAAGGAATGCTGCGGCGCATGGCCGACGGCGGCGCGAACTACTCCGCCGCCCGCGTGCCGGGTGCGATTGACACGCTGCCCGGTTCCATCATGGAACTGCACACATGGATTCTCTGGGCGGCGGTGGCGCTGGGCATCGCGCAAATTCCGTTCATCCTCAATCTGTTCTGGAGCATCAAGCACGGTGAAAAGGTTGGCGACAATCCGTGGCACTCGACCACGCTCGAATGGCAGACGCCCACGCCACCGCCGCACGGCAATTTTGCCGAGCCGCCGCACATCTATCGCGGTCCTTACGAATACAGCGTGCCCGGCCACGACACGGACTTCACGCCGCAAAACGAACAGGATGCCCCATTGAGGAATGACCAATTCCTAAATCCGAATGACTAAAAAAATTCAAATGACGAATGACAAATGTCGAATGTCAGTTCGACGTGCCTTCTGCCATTCGTCATTCGGGCTTCGTCATTCTTTAGTCATTATGGTTTCGTCATTAGTCATTCATAGTTTTATTCTGCATTGCGCATTCCGCATTCCGCATTTCTAAAATGGAAATACCCTACGCAGTTCAACCGCGGCCCGACACGGGCGTTTACAACGCCAAGATGGGCATCTGGCTGTTTCTCGCGTCCGAAGTCATGCTCTTCGGCGGCCTGTTTTCCGGCTACGTGCTGCTGCGCGTCGGCGCCGACCAGTGGCCGCACGGCTGGCTCGACGTCCGCTTCGGCACCGCCAACACCGTCATCCTTGCGCTCTCGGCCATCACGACGCTGCTCGCGTGGGCCGCGTGCAAAGTCCGCGAGTTCGGCAAATTCAAGATTTTCCACGCCTGCACGCTGCTGCTGGCGCTGTCGTTCCTCGGCATTAAAACGTACGAATACCACGACAAATGGATTCACTACGAAATCAAGCTCACCGACGGTCGCATCGCCGACGGGCACATGATCGCGAGCGACGCCGACTCGGTGACGATTGAAGGCCGTTACGTGAACGACGAGAGCGAGCTTTACGATTTGCGGGCGCAGAAGAACATCCCGCGCAACGAAATCAAAATCCCGCGCTCGCAAATCAAGTCCATGGAAAATTACGGTCCGTGGCACAACACGTATCTGGCGCTTTACTTCACGCTCACCGGCCTGCACGCGCTGCACATCATCGGCGGCAGCATTGTCATCGGCTACCTTTGGGGACCGGGCCGGCGGCTGTGGAAGACCGATCCCGAACACTTCACCAACCGCATCGAGGTTTCCGGGTTGTTTTGGCATTTCGTAGATCTGGTCTGGATATTTTTGTTTCCTGTCTTATATTTGACGTGACGAAAATTTATGAGCGAATTGAAAACGGTTAAGCAACCCAATGCGCCATTCACGGGCGAATCGGTGTTGCCTGAACACCCGGTTGAGCTGAAAAGTTACATCCGCACCTGCGTTTATGTTTTCATCGCGGTTGTGTGCGCCGTTTTGTTGATGATTTGGGCATCATATTTGCCGCAGGAGCACTTCAGTTGGCCGGTCAAGGTGGGGCTCATCCTGGCGGTCGCCTGCTGCAACGCCTTTGTCGTCGCCGGATTTCTCATGCACCTGATTTCGGAGAGGAAAATGATTTACACCGTGCTCGGCTTTACCGTGTTTTTCGCCGCGGCCCTGATGTGGCTGACGGTTTACGCCATGCACGATTTTCCCGCGGGCACGACCCATTAACATGTCGCTCAAAGCCTTCCATCTCATTTTCGTGACGCTGCTGACGACGCTGTCGTTCGGCTGCGCGGCGTGGGGATTTGCCGCGGGCCGGCCGCTCTTCGGCGCACTCGGCATCGCCGCCGGGATTCTGGTCATTATTTACGGGATTTATTTTTTGAAGAAATTGAAAAAAATCAGCTACCTATGACAAATTCCAAGCCCCAAGCCCCAAGCACCAGAGAAACTTCAAGCTCCAAACGTCAAACAGCCGCGGCGTCGGTATTGAGAATTGGTTCTTGGAATTTCCCTGGAGCTTGGATGTTGGATGTTGGAGCTTTCTTCGCCTGCGCGGCGTGCTATGGCCGGTCCGATTCGCCGCTGGCCAGCGGCATGAACTGGGGCATCTTCACCCTGCTCGGTGTCGTGCTGACCGTGCTGACCTGCATCACGCTGTTCTTCGTCCATGTCATCCGCGGTGAGAAGGCGCAGGACAATGATGCCGACCCGAAAAATCCTTCCGGCGTATGACCGAGTGGTTTGCCAATCATGTCCTCGGGATGCCCGAGCTGGCCTCCAAAAACGGCGAGGCGGTTGACGCCTTGATCGTTTATGTCCACTGGCTGATGATTGCGTTGTTCTTCGGCTGGCTGATTTATTTCGGCTACGCGGTGTGGCGTTTCCGCGCCTCGCGCAATCCCAAGGCCAATTACCACGGCGTCAAAAATCATGCGTCCAACTTTATTGAACTTGGCGTCGTTGTGGCCGAGGCCGTCCTCTTGGTTGGCGTGGCCATCCCGGTCTGGGCCAGGGCCGTGGACCATTTCCCGGACGCGAAGGACTCCACCGTCATCTACGTCATGGCCCAGCAATTCGCCTGGAACATCCGCTACGCCGGTCCGGACGGCGTCTTCGGAAAGCAGGACATGAAGTTTGTCAGCGACTCAAACGTTTTTGGTGTGGACCCGTCCGACCCGAACGGCAAGGACGACATCCAGACGCTCAATGAAATCCACGTCCCGGTCGGCAAGCCCGTCGTTGTCTATGTCAGTTCCAAGGACGTGATCCATTCCTTCAAGGTCGTGGCCATGCGCGTCTGTCAGGACGCGATTCCCGGGCTGCGGATTCCGGTCTGGTTCACGCCCACGAAAATCGGCCGCTATCAGGTCAATTGCGCGCAGCTTTGCGGCAACGGCCATTCGGCCATGACGGGCGGCTTTCTGATTGTGGAAAGCCAGGCGGATTTCGACAAGTGGATGAAGTCCAAGACGGGCGCGGCCACCAGCTTTGAATAACAAAACCGCCGCCGCCGGATGAACCACGAAATACACGAACTACAGAACTACACGAAAACATTAATCCGCGAATTTCGTGAATTGACGCGAAAAGGTAGGGCGCGTCACTCCGTGCGCGCCGTCTTTGCTGCTTGAACGAGCGGCGGGCAGAGGACTGCCCGCCCTACCTCAATAAACCAGCACCAGCACCGCCGCATCTATTGATTGGCCGCAAAAGAACGCATAGAACGCAAAGAATCTCTGCGTTCTTTGTGTTCTCTCGCGGCAATAAAGATCAGTAAACAAGAACAAGAACAGCCGCCTGCTGCGCCGACTTTACCACGTCCTCAAACTTTTCATCCGCTGCGTTCGGCGCCTTGAGCTTGGCCGAAACCGCTGGCACCGATTCCAAGAAGCTCAGCAAAAAACTGCTCTTGACCGCGTAATTCACATTCTCCGGCAACGCCCCGCTCGCCGCCAGCGCCGCCGACGCGTCCAGCTTGGCCGACACGATGCCGATAACGTTGCCCCGGTCATCCACCAGCGCCCCGCCCGAGTTGCCCGGCTGGCATGGCACGCTGATTTGAAAATAGCGCGGGTCATCCGCCGCGCCGGACAGCGACGCGATTTCCCCTTTGGCCAGTTTGGGCGCGAACCCCTGTAAACCGATGTCGGGAAAACCGACCGTCGCCACCGTGCCGCCCAGAGCCACGGCGCGACTGGCGGCAATGGGCAGCGATGCAAACCGCCCGTCCGACTTCAACAAAGCCAGATCATTGGCCGCATCCACCTGAACCACCTTGGCGTCAATCAAACCCGCGCTCGTGAGCCAACGAACCTTCGTCGCATCCTTGACCACATGATAGTTTGAAATCAAATAACCATCGTCCGTGATGAAAAATCCCGTGCCGGTTGCTTTGGGTTCGGTTTCTGTGGAAATAACTTCATCGGGTCTAGGTGATGTGAAATTTGGAATGGTTTTATTACGCGGAACAAACTTGCGGGATAATTGCTGCGCTTCTGCGATTTGATCTGGCGTCATCCACGAGGCAACATCATCACGATTTGTTGCAGCCATTTTCAGTCCTTTCGCAGCGGCAAGGCTGTCCCACTTGTATGCCTCAACATAGTCTTGTGGAACACCTTCGCCAGATTCATACATCGCTCCGAGAAGACCTTCTGCAAAAGTATGTCCTTGATCGGCAGCCATGCGACACCATTTTGCCGCCTCCGCAAAATCTTGTGGCACACCAATGCCTGTTGAATACATTCCAGTGAGACGCATTTGGGCGTCCAAATTTCCCTGTTCAGCCGATTTTCGATACCACTTTATCGCTTCTGCATAACTTTGAGGAATTCCCTTTCCGGTGTAATAGCATTCTCCAAGATAATATTGCGCATCCGTATTGTCGGCCTCGGCGGCTTTGCGATACCATTTCACAGCTTCCTGATAATCTTGTTGAGGACTGTTAAGCAAAATACCGAAATTGGCTGGAGGAAAATTGAACTTGGGAACAGTATTCAATCCATGGTCATTGCGTTCTTGCGTATCTCCGATATTTTCATACAAAGCACCGAGGAGAAACTGCGCATTCACGTCACCCGCTTCCGCGGCCTTTCGAGTCCACTTTATTGCTTCGCCATAATTTGCCGCTCCAGCAAAAATACGTCCAAGCTGGAGTTGAGCGTGCGTAGTGAAATCGTCGGTTTGCGCTGCGGCTTTTTCATACCAATATATTGCGTTTGTCAGATTCTTCGAGCCGAAAGTGCCTTTGTAATACCATTCCGCAAGCGAATATGCAGCTAAAGCATAATCTTGATCGGCCGCTTTTCCGATCCATTTGATTCCCTCGGCAATGTTTGTTGTCGTGCCATCGCCGAAGACGTAGGCCTGGCCGGCGAAAAACTCGCAGCCGGCATCCCCTAGCCGCGCACCACGCGAATAAAACTCGAACGCTTTGGACGGGTTGTAATCCGGGCTGCCGCTTGTGCTGAAATACACGCCTGCAAAGAAGCAAGCCGTCCTGTGATTCTGTGCAGCGGCCTTTAGCAGCCACGCCATCGCCTTTGTTTCGTCAGTCCACCAAAGATTTGTGCCTAGCTCGAATTGTGCCTCAGCATCACCTTTTTCTGCTTTGGCCTTGATTTCGTCGAAGGTCGGCGCATTCGACGCGTTGATAGCCGAGACATTTGTTGTATTGCCAGACGGAGCGGGTCGGGTTATTTGGTCACTCGCCGGCGGATGCCAACCGCTGCTATGATTCGTTTCCATTTCTTGAGCAGGCACCTTAACGACAGAAACGAGAAGCACGAAAAGGAGAATCCCAAGCCGATTCGCTTTCATGCCGGAATGGTAATCGGTTTTGATTGACACACAAGGATGCCTTCGCTTGGTTTAGGGAGTTCAAGCAATTCATTCTCATGGACAAACAACCGAGCTGTCAAAATTGTGACAGTCCGCGTCGTCCTGTTAAGGCGCGAGGGCTTTGTTCGGTGTGTTTGTCTTGGCAGCGACGCATTGACAGATATTCAAGAAAATTAGAGCGGGCGAAAAACGACCCCGGAAAGTATTACATCAAGAATGATGCCCAGTCTCTTCCCTTGCGAATAGACATAGCCAAACGAGTGCTTAAAGAATTCCGTTGGAGGGAAGATGGATTGCGAACCAACTCGACGGATGATTGGCACGTGGAAGCACTCGTTAACATCCTTGCCCAAGTTTCTCTCTCCAATTTTCCCTGCAATATCAATCGCCTCATTCAGCGAATGTCGCCTCAATCGCGACGTTTAATTTACGAGGTTTTGCTCGCTGTGGTGGAGAACATTCCAACGCGCGACCCAATAATCAATGATGGATGGGGCCGCTGGTTTCATGATCGGACTTTCTCGCAGGAACATTGGGAACAAGTCAAGGCAGGCAGAGCTTTAGAAAAAGCATATCTGGAAAGCCCTCAAGCGAAAGCACTACAAGATTTGATGAGAAAAAAAGTTCAAACACATTTGCCCCAATCGTCCATCCCAAACTGAATTCAGGAAAAGAGACCGTTGCCAATGCGGAATTCTGAATGCGGAGTGGGCGCCAAGTCCGCTCGTTTCCTGCGCGGGGGAACGCGACCGTCCCGGTTGCCGTTTTCGGTGTCGCGCCGAAAACCCGTTTCCCAAACTGAATGGTTCAACCAATGGTTCGGGCGCGACGCCCGAACCCGCACGCGAGACGCGCGCGCTCCCACCAATCGTCCATCTCAAAATGAATTTGGCGGCGGACTTTTATGCGCGTATAGTTTTTGAAAACGGGCATGGACGAAATTTCTCAACGGCTCCCGCGGTCGCTTTGGATCGGTATCATCCTGTTTCTCGCCCTCCTTTGCGTCGCGTATGTGCTCTCGCTGTCGGAACTGAGCAACACCCGCCACCGTCCTTTGCCAGTGCTCGGCCATGTCGCCGACTTCACGCTCACCAATCAGGACAGCCAGATCACCACGCTCGCCGATTTGACCAATCACGTCTGGGTCGCGGACATCATTTTCACTCGTTGCGCCGGGCCGTGTCCGATCATGACGGCGCAAATGAAATCGCTGCAGGACGTGCCGCCGCCGGCCAGCCGGGCGAAACTGGTGACGCTGACCACCGATCCCGATTACGACACGCCGCCGGTGATGAAAAAATACGGCGAACGTTTCGGTGCGAACTTCAACCGCTGGAAATTTTTGACCGGCACCAAGGCGGAAATCGCCGGATTGGCGGGCAGCAGCTTGAAATTAAGCGCGGTTCCGGTGAAATCCGAAGATCGAAAAAATCCCGCCGATTTGTTCATCCACACCACAATTTTTGTCGTCGTGGACAAACACGCGCGCTTGCGTGGCAGCTTTGAAACTGGAGGCGAAGGCATCGAATGGACCAATGTCCGGCCGCGCATCATCGCCACCGTGCGTCAACTCGAGCGTGAGCGATGAGCGTCCACGATTTGCCCGCCGTCAACGCTTCGCTCAACGGTCTGAGCGCGTTATTCCTGACCGCCGGCTTCATTTTCATCCGCCGAAAGAACAAAATCGCGCACCGCAACTGCATGATTGCGGCGTTTGTGACTTCGATTTTTTTCCTGGCGTGTTACCTGACTTATCACCTCACCGTCCGGACGGTGACTCATTTCCGCGATCCGGAGTGGTTCCGGCCGATTTATCTGACGATTCTGCTCACGCACACGGTGCTGGCTGTTGTCATCGTGCCGCTGATTTTGGTGACGCTGAATCGCGCGCGGTTACAGCGTTTCGAGCTTCACAAAAAAATCGCGCGTTGGACGTGGCCGTTGTGGATGTATGTTTCCGTGACCGGCGTGGTGGTTTATTTGCTGCTCTATCAGATTTTCCCGCAGCACTGAATTGACGCCAAGTGCAACCAGTCTTAATGTCGGCACATGGTTTATGAAGTGATAATCAAAAAAGCAGCTTTGAGCGCAGAACAGAAAGGCAGTCTTAATTTTTTTCCGAGGAAAATTGCTGGGAGGCCGGATCGCGTTCAACAATGGCTGAAAAATCAGCCGGAATGGGTTGTTTTGAAAGAGGTTTCAGATCGCCAAACAGAACAAAAAATGAAATTGCCCGCAAGCTGCGCCAGCGTCGCGATTCATTTCAGCCAGTTTCCGGAAAATGTCCGGCGTGATTTGCTGGAATCGCTGCGCACGCGGCGCGTGAACCACAAGTTTCATTACGACAGCGTCAAGCAAGCCCAAAAATGGCTGGCCTTGCACCAAGCCTGCTCGCCGACGCGGAACGACGCGGATTGTCAGGCGGTGTATGAAAAAAGTTTCGAGGCTGCTGCTGCACGGATCACAGCGAAAAGCGTTCATGTCATCGGCCTCGGCTGCGGCGGTGGGCAAAAGGATACGCGCCTGCTGAAGCTGCTGAAAGCCCATGGCAAAGATGTTTTCTACACGCCGTGCGATGTCAGCGCAGCGATGGTTTTGACCGCCCGCCAAACCGCGCTCTTGATTCTGCCGAAGAAAAACATCCGTCCCTTTGTTTGCGATCTGGCCACAGCCGACGATTTGCGCAAAGCTCTTGTCACGCGTCACGCGTCACTTGTCACTTTTTTCGGCATGATTCCCAATTTTGAGCCGGAGCAGATTTTGCCAAAGCTGGCGTCGCTTGTCCGTCCAAACGATTTCCTGCTGTTCGGCGCGAATCTGGCGCCGGGCAAAAATTATGCCGCCGGAGTGAAAAAAGTTTTGCCGCAATACGATAATCCGCTCACGCGCGACTGGCTGATGACGTTCCTGCTTGACCTTGGCATCGAGCGCAAAGACGGCAAGTTGCATTTCAAAATCGAAACTGATTCAGACAGCGGCCTGAAACGCATTGTGGCCGGGTTTCATTTTGCCGGTCTGCGCCGGATCGAAATTTACGGCGAAGGTTTTGAATTTCGGCGTGGCGAATGCCTCCGGCTTTTCTTTTCCTATCGCTACACGCCGGGGCGTGTTCGCAAAGTTCTTGCCCGCCACGGTTTGGAAGTTTGCGAACAATGGATAACCAAATCGGAAGAGGAGGGCGTGTTTCTGGTTTCCCGTTTGTCGCCACGACTTTCAAGCCGCGCAGGTCCGGCACGGAAAAACGCAACTTAAAAGTTGCGGCTACAATCTGCCGAACCGGCGGGTCAAAAAACCTTCAGCGTGTCCAGCACAGCTTTGATGCGCGGGACTTCGTGGGTGCGGAACAGGTCGGTTTTGCCCAACGCGGCGAGTACGGCAAAGAACGGCTCGGCGCAGCGGACTTCGTCGCGGAAAAATTCAAAGGCGTGGGGCAGGGCGTGGCAGATTGGAAAACCGAGCGTCCGCAGCCGGAACGTGTTCAGGAAAATGTTCATCTGGTGCCGCACGCGGACGGCGCTGTCCTGCAAGTTGCGGTAGTAAAAGCCGAGGCCGGGGTCCAGGACAATTCTCTCCACGCCGCTGCGCTGCGCAATTTCGATCTGTCGCGCAAAATACTCGCGCATCATTTCAATCGGGTCGGCGCTCAAATCGAAATCGCCAACCTCGCGGACGTTTTTGCCCTGCACGTAACAGATAATCACTGCGGCATCGTGTTCCGCGACCATGCGGAAAAATTCGTCACTGCGGTCAGTGCCGGTGAAATTCAAGATGTTCGCGCCGGCTTCGAGGCAGGCGCGCGTGACGGCGGGTTGATACGTCTCGACTGAAACCAAGATGCCGGCCTTTCGCAATTCCTTGATGACGGGGATGAGCTTGCTGTTTTGCGCCGCGTCGTCCCTGCGCGCAGCGTGGGCGAGGGTGGATTCCGCGCCGACGTCCACGATGTCGGCGCCCTGGGCGATCAAGACCTTGCTGCGTTGGACCGCCGCCTCCGTTGTCAGACAGACGCTTTCGCGATACCAGGAATCCGGCGAGAGATTGACGACACCCATGATGGCGGGCTGTGAGTTAAAATTGAATTTTCTGCCGCCGACGGAAAATTCCTTCACGCGCGCGGACGCGGCGGCGCGATTTTTCTCCAGCAACCCGGCCAGTTGTTCAAGATTCAACATATCCGTGTGACAGGTGACAGGTGTCAAGTGACAAGAAAACAATGCGCTCGTCACTTGTCACAAACTGGCGCGCCCGGCGCGAGTCGAACGCGCGACCCTCTGCTTAGAAGGCAGATGCTCTATCCATCTGAGCTACGGGCGCAGCCGTTTGAACACTACTGGCGCGCCGCGCCGTGCGCAAGCGCGCTTGTCTGGCATTATCACCGGCGACGGATTGAGAGCGCCTGTATTTTCTCCGAGCCGGTGGCGAGGCGAAACCCTCTCATCGCCGGCCATTGCGCCGTCACATACTGAAACGGAAATTGTATCATTTCCCGGAGGCCGTGTCTCATTTGATGGCAAGCCAGGGGATTCGTGGGACAAACAACGGACAGAACAGATTCTTCCGGAGGAGGCATTCAACCTGCTTTATTTCTCCTGACGATCCAGTTGCTTCCGAGAGTCAGATTTTGGGTATGAAAACGATTGACCGCAATGAACTGCCGTTGACCGAAGCCGCGCCGGTTCCGCAGGCCGAGAGTCCAATGGGGTCTTCGGATGACTCCTCGGATGCCGCAAGCCTGAACGCGCAACTGGCGCAGGAGAACAAGCGCCTTGCGGAGGAAAACGTGCGGCTGGCGCAGGAGCGGGACCTCTTGCACACCATCATTGACCATCTGCCCGACTTTATTTACGCCAAGGACAAACAGGGGCGGTTCGTGTTGAACAATCCGGCTCATGCGCGAGATCTCGGCGTCAGGTCGCCGCAGGAATTGAAGGGCAAGAGCGACTTCGATTATTTCCCACAAGAATTGGCTGCGCAGTTTTTTGCGGACGAGCAGAACATCATCAAAACGGGCAAGTCCATCATTAATCAGGAACAATACAAGGTCGCTCCCGGTGACAAATCGGGACAAAAACGCTGGTCGGTCGCCAGCAAGGTCATCTGGCACGACGCCAAAGGCCAGATTTTGGGAACGGTGGGCATCACGCGGGACATCACGGAACGCAAGCAGGCGGAGCAGAACGTTGTCAACGAGCGGGCGCTCTTGCGCTCCCTGGTGGACCACTTGCCGGTGGCCGTTTATCTCAAAGACCTTGCCGGGCGCAAAACTCTGGCGAATCCGATAGAACTCAGTTACACAGGCGTAACCTCCGAAGGGGAAGTCCTCGGCAAGATGGATTCCGACTTGTACCCACCGAAGGTGGCGGCAGTCTATCGCGCGGACGACCAGAAGGTGCTCGATACCGGCCAGCCGGTAATCAATCGCGAGGGAAGCTTTACCAAACCCGACGGCTCGGTCGTCTGGTTCCTGACATCGAAAGTCCCGTTGCGCGACGCCACCGGTCGCGTGACCGGTCTGGCTGGTATCAACCTCGACATCACCGAGCGCAAGCAGGCGGAGGATGCGCTGCGCAACAGCGAAGAAAGGTTGCGCCAATTGGCGACCCAACTCGAACGCAGCAATCGCGAATTGCAAGACTTTGCCTACGTGGCCTCGCACGATTTGCAGGAGCCGCTGCGCAAAATCGTGGTTTTCGGCGAACGGCTCAAGGAAAAGTGCGGCGAGAAACTGGACGCGGAAGCGGGTGATTGTCTGGAGCGGATGCAAAAGGCGGCATCGCGCATGCAAAACCTGATCAACGAGCTGCTGACATTTTCGCGCGTCACGACCAAGGCAAAACCGTTCGAACCGGTGAATCTGGCGAAGGTGGCCGACGATGTCGTGAGCGATCTGGAGGGGCGAATCGAACTGGTCAAGGGACGCGTGGAAGTGGGAGCCCTGCCAGTCATCGACGCGGAGACGCTGCAAATGCGTCAATTATTGCAAAATCTGATCGGTAACGCGCTCAAATTTCATCGTCCTGACGCCCCGCCGGTGGTGAAAGTTGGAGCGCAAATTTTCTCCGGTCGTGCGCCGCAGGCCGGTCCGGATGCGCCGGAGGAAAATCTTTGCCGCTTGACGGTCAGCGACAACGGCATCGGGTTCGACGAAAAATATCTCGACCGGATCTTCAACGTGTTTCAGCGGCTGCACAGCCGGAACGAATACGAAGGCACGGGCATGGGGCTGGCCATAGCCCGGAAAATTGCGGTGTTCCACCGCGGTGACATCACCGCAAAAAGCAAACCGGGATCGGGGAGCACGTTCATCGTGACGTTGCCGGTGAACCATCCCAGGGAAACGAGCAACGGTGCAAATAACGAATGAGGAAACTATGAAAAAGCAAGGAGAAATGATTACAATCCTTTTGGCGGACGACGACCCGGACGATCGCCAGTTGACGCGTGATGCTTTTGCGGAAAACCGGCTGGTCAATGAACTCCATTGCGTGGAGGACGGCGAGGAATTGATGGACTATTTGCGCCGGCGCGGCCGCTACCACGATTTGAACGGTGAACCATTGCCAGGCCTGATACTGCTCGACCTGAACATGCCACGCAAAGATGGGCGCGAGGCGCTCAAAGAAATCAAGGCGGACCCCAACCTGCGCCGGGTTCCCATCGTCGTCCTCACCACCTCAAAGGCCGAGGAGGACATTCTGCGCAGCTACGATCTGGGAGTAAATTCCTACGTTACCAAGCCCGTGACGTTCAAATCGCTGGTGGAGCTGATCAAGGTTCTTGGCCAGTACTGGTTCGAAGTCGTCCGGCTCCCACAGGATGGGGCGTAACACCTTTTTTATGTCTGCCCACGCCGTCAGAGTCCTGTTGGTGGATGATGATGAGGATGACTATATCATCACGCGTGATCTTGTTTCTCAAATCGGGAATCCGCCATATCGGCTTGACTGGATTGACAATTACGATGCCGCGTTGGCGGCACTCCCGCGTCGCGAACACGACATCTGCCTGCTGGATTATCGCCTGGGTGAACGGACCGGACTTGAATTGTTGCGCGAATCGCAGTCGTTTGGCGGCCGTCCGCCGATGATTCTTCTTACAGGCCAGGGCGATCACGAAATTGATCTGGAAGCCATGAAAGCCGGGGCCGCCGACTACCTGATCAAAGGCCAGTTGGACGCCGACAAACTGGAACGCGCCATCCGCTATGCCATCGAAGGTCAAGGCGCCAAAGAACGTCTCCGCCGTGACCGCGATCTGATCAGCCGCATCATGGAAACGAGTCCCGTCGGCATCGTCGTCACCGACCAGGCGGGGAAAATCACTTTTGCCAACCGTCGGGCCGAGGACGTGCTTGGGCTGACCAAGGACGCAATCGCCGGGAGAACATGCAGTGTTCTGGATTGGCGCTCGACCGACCTGGAAGGCAATCCGTTGGTTGAGCAGCCCTCACTGCTGAAACAAGTCCTCAATTCCGGCCAGGTGGCGCAGGACGTCCGCTATACGATAAATCGCCCCAATGGCCGTCACTTTTTGCTCTCGACCAACGCCACGCCGCTTTTTGACGCCGCGAACAAAATTGATGGCATGGTCGTCACGGTCGAGGACATCACCGAGCGTCTGATGTTGGAAGCCCAATTGCGGCAGTCGCAAAAAATGGAGTCGGTGGGCCAGTTGGCCGCCGGCGTGGCTCATGACATCAACAACATTTTGACCGTTATCCAGGGGCACGCGGGACTGTTGCTCAACATCACGCCGCCGGACTCGAGCTCGGTCAGATCCTTGAAGCAAATTTCCGCAGCGTCGGAACGCGCCGCCAGCTTCGTCCGACAATTGCTCACCTTCAGTCGCAAACAAATTTTCCGCTCGAAAATTCTCGATTTGAACACGGTGCTGCGGAATTTGGGAAACATGCTCCCGCAAATGCTTGGCGAGGACATCGCGCTGGAGACCCGCTATCAGCCCAACCTGCCGCACATCGAAGCGGACACCGGCATGATCGAGCAGATTGTCTTGAACCTGGCGGTCAACGCGCGCGACGCCATGCCCCAAGGCGGCAAACTTCTCATTGCGACTTCCGCCGCGGAAATCGGGGCCGCCCATGCGCGGCAGCATCCCGAAGCCCGGCCGGGCTGGTTCGTTTGTTTGACGGTTACGGACACCGGCTGCGGCATGGACCACAAAGTATTGCAGCGGCTATTCGAACCGTTTTTTACGACCAAGGAAGTGGGCAAAGGAACGGGGCTTGGCCTGGCCACCATCTACGGCATGGTCAAACAACATCAGGGCTGGATCGAAGTTCAAAGCGAGATTGGCACCGGCAGCACCTTCAAGGTCTATCTGCCGGTGGCCAACGAAACCCGTAATGCACCCGCCGCGCCAACCGTTGAACCGAAGCCGGCACAAGGAGGTGAAGAAACCATTCTGGTTGTCGAGGACGAAACCGGCCTGTTGGAATTGGTGCGAAACGTTCTCCAAGGCTACCATTACAGTGTCCTGGCCGCTTCGTCCGGTGTCGAAGCCCTGCAGGTCTGGAACGAGCACAATGGCCGGGTTGATTTGCTCCTGACCGACATGATCATGCCCGGCGGCATTTCCGGTAACGACCTGGCAGCGAAATTAAGAAAAGATAAGCCCGGTCTTAAAGTGATCTACACCAGCGGTTACAGTTCCGAATTGATGGAAAAAGATTCTGGCTCAAACGACACCACTTTTCTCGCCAAACCTTATCTGCCGCTCCAATTGGCCCAGGCAGTTCGGAAATGCCTGGACGTTTCTGCTGAAAGCAAGCGCGAGCGCGCCGCCGTCCCGGCGGATGCCGTTCCCGCGCCATCTCAGGCTTTGTCAACGCAGCCCGTCTGAGGGTTGAAGGGCCTGAGAATCCGTTTCGCCGGTCGCGGCGTTGGCTCCGGGTATTGAACAAAGCGGACGCCGTTCAACGTTTGATTGAAAATCGCCGCCGCATTTCGCACCCTTGCCGCGTGAAACGGACAGGATTCATTGCGTTGTTTTTAACCGCGACGCTGTTGGCCGGCTGCAAAAAATCCGGCGACACCACCGCCCCATCGCCGTCCCTTGACGATTTGCTGCCGAAACAGGCGCAGCCGAAACTGCCGACGATGAAAATTTATGTCGGTCCGGAAACTTTGAACGCCGAACTGGCAACGACCGAACGGGAGGAAATGACCGGCATGATGTTCCGCACCAACATCCAGGAGACCGACTCGATGCTGTTTGTTCTGCCGGTGCCGCAACGCGCGAATTTCTGGATGAAAAACTGCCCCGAATCCATCTCCGCCGCCTACATCACGCCCGACGGCACCATCCAGGAAATTCATCACCTCGAAAAAAACGACACCAACGGCGTCGTCGCCGCGCGTGACGACATCCAGTTTGTTTTGGAAACCAAGGACGGCTGGTTCGCGCGGCACAACATCGGTACCGGCATCGTCATTCGCACGGAGAAAGGCGCTTTGCCGGAAACATTTTTCCAGAATCGCTGATGATTTCTCTCGCCAAATCCGAAGCGTTGTTTGCCGAGGCGTTGAAATACATCCCCGGCGGCGTTAATTCGCCCGTGCGCGCGTTCCGCGCCGTTGGCGGCCAGCCGTTCTTCGTCAACCGGGCCAGAGGCGCGCACATCTGGGATGTGGACGGAAACGAATACATTGACTATGTCTGCACCTGGGGGCCGGCGATTCTCGGCCACGCGCATCCGAAAATCATTGCTGCCGTCAAAGCCGCCGCCGAGCACGGCACCAGCTTCGGCATCCCGAATCCGTTTGAAGTGACGATGGCGAAGTTGATTTGTTCGCTCGTGCCCGGCGTGCAAAAAGTCCGCATGTGCAATTCGGGAACAGAAGCCTGCATGTCGGCGATTCGCCTGGCGCGCGGATTCACCAGGCGCGACAAAATCATCAAATTCGACGGTTGCTACCACGGTCACGTGGATTCGCTGCTCGTAAATGCCGGGTCCGGCGCGCTCACGTTTGGCAACCCTGACAGCGCCGGTGTGCCCGCGGCATTCACGCAACACACCATCGTTCTGCCATTCAACGATGTTGACGCGGTGAAGGCCGCGTTTGACGCGAACAAGAAGCAAATCGCCGGCATCATCCTCGAACCGGTGCCAGGCAACGCCGGAGTTTATTTGCCGAAGCCGGGCTATCTGGAATTTCTCCGCAAAATCACGGAGGCCAGCGGTGCCCTGCTGATTTTTGATGAAGTGATGACGGGTTTTCGTCTCGCACGCGGGGGCGCGCAGGAACGCTTCGGTATCACGCCGGATTTGTCCACGTTCGGCAAAATCATTGGTGGCGGTTTGCCGGTGGGCGCGTTTGGTGGACGCGCCGACATCATGGATCTGCTTGCGCCCGTCGGACCGGTTTATCAGGCGGGGACGTTGAGCGGCAATCCGGTCGCGATGGCGGCAGGCATCGCGGCACTGGAGGAGCTTGGAGCAGCCCTCACCCCGACTCTATCCCGTCCGACGGGAGAGGGAGAATCGTCGTCACGTGGAGAACATGTTGCACGACGAACGAAGTCAGGGCGAGGTTCGAAAGCTGTTCCCTCTCCCGGGGGAGAGGGTCAGGGTGAGGGCGGACGTGCGAATCTGAAATCTGAAATCCGAAACACCAAATCCGCAAACGCCTACCTCCGGCTCGAAAAACTTGGCGCGCAACTTGAAACCGAAATAAAGGGTGCCGCCAAGTCGGCCCGCGTGCCTGTCACATTTAACCGTTGTGGCTCAATGTTTTGTGTATATTTCACGAGTGGACCGGTCTGGAGTTTGGCGGAGGCGATGAAAAGTGACCGCGACCGGTTCAAAAAGTATTTCCACGGAATGTTGGACGAAGGTGTTTATCTCGCGCCGTCGCAATTCGAGGCCGGTTTCGTTTCCACCGCGCACACGTTGGCGGATATTGACCGGACGGTTGCAGCGGCGGCGAAAGTGTTGCGCGGGTTGTAACCTTTCGGTACCCTGCGCGTCTGACAGAACATGCCGCCGTTCCACTTTGGGGCGGTGGAGTCTGAAAACAACGACCGACGCAAAGTTTATGAAAATCACGAAACCATTGCTCATCACCACGCTTGTCGCCGGCAACCTGCTGGCGTGGAATCTCACGCTCCAAGGACAGGATGCCACCAATACTCCGCCACCCGCCCCACCGGCAGGCGGACCGCCACCCGGCGGGCCACCCGGCGGGCCGGGCATGAGAGGCCGGCCGAACCTCGACACGATTGCCCAGCAACTCAACTTGACCGATGACCAGAAGCCAAAATTCAAGTCCATCATGGACACCCAGATGCAGAAAATGCGCGGCCTGCGACAGGACCCCGACTTTGCCAGCCTGTCTCCGGAAGATCGCCGAGCCAAAGTGAAAGCCATCCAGGACGAGACAGAAGCGCAAATGAAAGACCTGCTCACACCGGAGCAATTTGAAAAGTGGCAGAAGATGCCCCAGATGGGCATGCGCGGACGCCGGATGGGTCCGCCTCCGGGTGGCCCAAACGCCCAAGGCACGAATGCACCCGCTCCTCCGCCGGCGAATCCGCCGCAACAATAATCTGTAGGGTGGCATATATTGACACCGGGACGGCCATGCGCCGTCCCTTTTTGTTTTGGTGTGTAACATTTCCGTCGCGGCCTGCGTAATTGATGGTGATATGAAAACGACTAAATGGCTCTCAATCACACTGGCCGCCGCACTCAATATCGGCGGATGGATGGCAACACCTTCGCTGGCCGCGGACGGTGCGGCGCCTGTGACCCCGCGCGGACGGATTTCCCAGCGCATCGCTGAAAAACTGAATCTGACCGAGGACCAAAAGGCGCAGATTAAAACGGTTTTGCGCGGTGAAAAGGACGCGCTCACGGCTTTGCTCGGCCATCCGCAACAAGTTGACTTCGTACCACACCGGCGGCAGGCTTCCGCATGGCCTTTGACCGTGAGCAGATGAAAAAAAAGGCGGCGGCACTTGCCGCCAGCGGCGTGTTCATCGGCACGTCGAGTTGGAAATACGAGGGCTGGTTTGGGCAGCTTTATACCCCAGCGCGCTACGAATATCGCGGCAGGGTCGCCAAAACGCGGTTTGAGCGCGACTGTTTGAGCGAATACGCGCAGGTGTTCAAGACGGTAAGCGTGGATGCGGCGTATTACACGTTTCCAAGCCCGCCGTATCTCCAAAAACTGGCGGACACCGTGCCCGATGATTTCCGATTTGGCTTCAAGGTGACGGACGCGGTGACGATCAAAAAATTTCCGAACCTGGCGCGGTTTGGCGCGAAGGCGGGACAACCTAACGCCGATTTCCTGAACGCAGACCTTTTCGCAACTGCCTTCTTAAAGCCATGCGAAGAAATTCGTGGCAAGGTCGGCGTCCTGATGTTCGAATTCACAAGGTTCTGGCCAAGCGACTACGAACACGGACGGGATTTTGTGGCCGACCTTGAGACGTTTCTCGGAAAGCTCCCGAAGGGCTGGCCTTACGCGATTGAAATGCGCAACATGCATTGGCTCGCTCCGGAGTACTTTGCCTGTCTAGCCCGGCACGGTGTCACACACATTTTCAATTCATGGGACGCAATGCCGCCAGTCAGCGAACAAATGGCGCTTCCGGGCAGTCGCACGAATCCGAAGTTGTGCGCCGCGCGGTTCCTGTTGAACCCGGGCCGCAAATACGAGGAGGCCGTGAAAACATTTCAGCCATACGACAAGGTGAAAGAGCCAAACCCGGAGGCGCGGGCGGCAGGCAAAGCCTTGATCGCCGAAGGCAAAGAGGTGGGGAAAGACCGGAAGACTTTTATTTATGTCAACAACCGGCTGGAGGGCAATGCGCTGGAAACGATCAACGCGATGATAGAAGATGTCGAGTGAGCCGGCCCGTTACAACAAAGCCAGTTGATGCCGCGTCTCCGCCGGTGATTGCTTTCGGGAGAAAAATTCGCCGATGATTTCCAACAGTGACTCGATGACGGCGCGTTCGAAGGGGTGTATGCGTTCACAGAAGCGCGACCCCAACCATAAAACGAAATCCTGTGGGGAGCGCCAGAAGAATGTGTCCAGTGCAGCAGCGGCTTCTTCGGCAGAACAGCCGCACTGAAATGTCACTGTTGTCGGCACGTCCCCAGCCAACCATCCCACCGGAAGATCGGAGACCCCACGGCCCGGATTCAGGGCCAGCCAAAACAATCGGGCGAGCGAACGATGCAACTCATAGGCGTTGCCATTGAGCGGACCGAAGCGCCGCCAACCCGTTTCCGGTGTCTCCACCACGCCAAGCTCCAGTTGTTGGTTCTTGAGTCGCCAAACAATGAATCTGGCTTTGCCTGGCCAAACGCCAGCCCGGTTAAATTTGGGTTTGAGCGCGCGAAGCAGTTTTGATTCGCGTTTCAGGGCAGCCGACTCGCTGGCGCAGAATTGAAATTCGATCCGGGCCACTTCACGCACCATTCGGAGATGCCGGCGCGCCATCCGGTCGGGATTGGCCACCCGGTAATTGTTCAGTCGCTGCTTCAGGTCTTTCGCCTTGCCGACGTAGAGCACGCGGTCGCTGGCATCCCTCATCAGATATACTCCGGGTCTTCGGGGTGCTCGCCGGAAAAACTTCTTCCCCAGCCGCTGATCGAGCGGCTTCGGGTCGGGGAAAAGAAGCGTCTGGCCCATGCCGCAGAATACGGAACACAAACGACCAGTCAATGCCGGTCAAACTGTCGTTGCCGGCGAGAAGGGATCAACCTGGTTGCCTGGCCTGGAGCCAACCCGCGGGATCCTGTCGGTAATACCATTTCATTTCTTCATACAGCTCAGTGTGTTGTTGTTGCATCGCGAGAGGCTTGCCAAAAAAACATTCCGTCGCCACCGCGAAAAACTCGGCTGGATTTGTGGCGCCATATCCACGCAACACGGTGTTCTCACCCTGTTGCAACTGTCCCCGAAGACGTTCAAATTCCGCCTGCATCACCCGCGACCAATCGGCATACCGGCGCTTGCGCGCCGACCGTGATTCGCCGCGACCAAGCAGGGGGGCACCATCGGCTTGTCCATCTTCGTAGTCCAATTGATGGGCAAATTCGTGCAGGACGACATTGTATCCGCTTTCCGGAGCAAGAATGCCACTGCAGATCGCATCCCAGGCCAACACCACGGCTCCTTCGCGCCAGGATTCGCCGGCGCGGGGCTGTTGACTCTCCTCCATGACGCCTGAACCCACATGCCGGATGGTCGGGGCGACATAGGTGCCGGGATACACCAGAATGGTCTGCAGGCCGGGATAATAATCCGTCTGGCGATGCAGCAGGAGCAGGCAGGCATGGGCCGCGATGCAAACCCTCATCTCGTCGGTGAGGCCCAGACCGTCACACCCTTCAAACTTCTTTTCCGCCAGGAAAACCTGGCTGTGCCCCTCCAGTTCCTTGCGATCCTCCTCGGGCAGCTGCAAATAGAACGGACAGTGCGTTTCCATGATCTTCCGCCACTCCGGCGGAAACGGAGCGGACCGCAATTTCTTTCTGCGATGTTCTTTCCACATCGGTCGTTGGCAGAAGCTGGTTGCAAACCACCGATTTGTCGAGTTCGGTAATCGCCGAAGGAAAGGTGGCCAGTCCAGAGCGCAAGACTTTCGGCTTTATGAACGACCGGCTTGAGGGCAACGCGCTGGAGACGATTAACGCAATAATTCCCGACTTTGAGTGGCGGCCGTTGGGTGAACTATTTAGCTGATTCCAGACGTGAGCTGACTTCTCGAAGCGCTCAAGACGACGATAGGACAATCAGCCTGATCCACGCCTTCATCGTATCGTTCCGGCGAACCCGTATCGGCCGTTATTCTTCGTGACACGGCCGGACCGCTATGTCGCCGTTAACAAAATGCACGGTTGCAAGCGACTTGTAGCTGTGCTAATCTTCAACATTATGCGGCTCGGATTTCCGCTCGCTCTGTGCCTGGCGGTTGTCGTTCCACCCGCGCGCGCGATGGACCAGGCGCGTGTCGAAACTCGGGTGGATGACGCGGTCGCCAAATTTGGCGTCACAGGCCAGGGCGTGATTGTCGCAATCCTCGACCGCGGGATTGACTGGCGGAACAACGACTTCCGCAACGCCGACGGCTCGACGCGTATTGCGGCAATTTTCGATCTCACGGATGACAGCGGCTCCAACTCGCCAGCCAATCCGTACAGCGTCGGGACGATTTACACCCGCCAGCAGATTAACGGCGCGCTGACCGCCGGCACGAATCTGGTGACGCGTGACGCGCTGGGCCACGGCACAACGACCACTGGCATCGCCTGCGGCAACGGCAGCAATCTTTGGAAATATCGGGGCGTTGCCTATAACGCCACGATTCTGGTGGTCAAGATCGTCGCGGAGAACGTGCCCGCCCACGGCAGCCAGCCGGCTGAAACGGCGTTTTATGATCCGTCCCGCATTCCGGTGGCAATCAATTTCGTCCGCGACCAGGCAACAGCGCTGGGCATGCCCGCCGTGATGCTGCTCAACCTTGGCTCCAGCGGCGGGCCGACGGATGGCACGAGCAGCCTTTGCCAGGCGGTTGATGCGGCGGTCGGTCCGGGTATTCCCGGGCTGGTCTTCGTTACCGGGTCAAGCGATGACGGTGGAACACCGAATCATGCGGGCGGCACCGTCACGCAAGGGGGAATCGTGGCCCTCGGCATCCACATGGGTAATCCGGCGCCACTCGTGTTCGATCTTGAGTACGCGAACAACGACCAGTTTGACGTGACCATCCAGACGCCGGACGGCTTGTACGGCCCGTACGCGTCCCCGGCCTTGATTTTCGGTTACGACAGCGAGAGCGCCAGTGATTTTCAGTATTACCATTACAGCGGCGACTATAATTCCTACGGTGCGGCCAGCCAGAAGCGGGAGATTTACGTGAGCCTGAACGGTCCCATAGGCGACTACACGATTACCTTGTCGGGCGCGAACGTGTCGAATGGACATTTCGATGCGTCGCTCAATCCGGCGCGGTTCTGGGATACTTCGGGCAACAGCAATTACTTCACCACTTATGTGGTTCCCGGCTACACGGTCTGGGACCTGGCCAGCGCATCCAACAACATCTGTCCGAACGATTACGTGCATCGGACGAATTGGGTGGATATTGACGGCATCCCTCGTTCGAACATGGGTCAGGGCAGCATTGGCCAGAGTTGGGAAGGCACCGGCATCGGACCGACTTACGACGGGCGCCTCGGCGTGGATGTCAGCGCGCCCGGTGACAGTGTGTTCACGACTTACAACACCAATTCGTACTGGGCAACATTCCGGTTCAACGAGATTCAGGACGGGAACGGGTTATATGGCCGGGCCAGTGCGACCAGCGCGGCCAGTCCGATTGTCACGGGCATCATCGCCCTGATGCTCCAGATGAATCCCAATCTCGATGCCTCGATGGTGAAACAAATCCTGCAGCAATCCGCCCGCGCCGACTCATTCACCGGCACGGTGCCGAACGTGCAGTGGGGCTACGGCAAGGTGGACGCCTACGCGGCGCTGACCCAAGTGCAAGCCACGTTGCCGCTGCTTTCACTCGCGGTGAGCAACCTGCAGGCACAGGTGACGGTGAGGCAGACGGTTTCCGGCTGGCAATACGTCTTGCAAACATCCGCGAACTTGATTTCGTGGTCGCCAATCCTCACCAACACGGCCACGACAAACATGCTTCAGATGCCGGGTCTCAACGCAGGGGACAAGGCCCGATTCTATCGAGTCGTTATTCCCTGATTCTGGCGGAGGCAGGTCTCGGCCGTTAAAATTTCAACCCGAATACTGCCTTGGACTATTTAAGAATTGATCGCATCAGGCCGCACTCCTCTCTGCATCACAGTGATCTTGAGTCCTGTCAGAAGCAAAAACCCAAAGGTCCTTCGAAAACGTTGATGTTTCGACTGCGTCCGTCAAAGTTGGCCCCGCCCAAAATTGGCGCCTTCGTGTCAGCGCTCTTTGATGGCAGGAAATGCCTGTCGGCGGTTTGAATCGAAAGAAGAATTTGGATGCGCCTTGACAAATTCGGGGCTATACTGCTCAAATGAGTAGTCTATGACCGGGTTGACCAAAAGACAGCGCCAAGTGCTGGATTTCATCCAATCTGTGCAACGGACTGGCGATTCCTCTCCGACGTTGCGCGAAATCTCAGCACGTTTTGGCTTCAAAAGCTCGCGAGCCGCCGCCGACCATCTCGACGCATTGAGACGCAAGGGTTTCATTGAATCTGACGCCGGCAAAGCGCGCTCACTTCGAGTTACTTCCCCGCTGGCGAAGTTGCGGAACCGGCTGGTGGACATCCCGCTGTTCGGTTCGATACCGGCAGGACTGCCGCAGGCCCGCGAGCAGGACGCCGAGGGCTGCGTTACGGTGGACGTGGAAAGCATCGGGTTTAAGCCGACGCGGAACACCTTTGCCTTGCGTGTGACGGGCGATTCGATGATTGGCCGGCATATCCTCGACGGAGACATCGTGGTGTTGGAACACGGTCCGGAACCGCGCCACGGCGACATCGTTGCTGCGTTGGTTGATGGCGAAAGCACGCTGAAGACGTTTCTCCGCAAAAGTGGCAAGCCCTACCTCAAAGCCGAGAATCCGAAATATCCCGATCTCATCCCCGCCCAGGAGTTGATGATTCAAGGGGTGTTCAAGGCGCTCATCCGAAGGGCGAAGGAATGAATCATGAGCCGCACCATCGTCCATCTGGACGCGGACGCCTTCTTCGCGTCCGTTGAGCAGGCCGCCGATACACGGTTGCGGGGCAAGCCCATCGCCGTGGGCGGTGAAAGTCGAGGCATCATTGCGTCAGCCTCTTACGAGGCGCGGAAGTTTGGCATCTATACGCCGATGCCGACGGCGCGGGCACGCAAGCTCTGCCCGAAGCTCATCGTTTTGCCCGGTGACTACGAACGTTACGAACAGTTCTCCAACTGGATGTTCGGCTACGCCTACGACTTCACCCCGGACGTGGAGCAAACTTCGATTGATGAAGGCTACTTCGACCTGACGGCCAACCACAAAAGGCCGCCGGTCGAAATCGCGCTGACGATTCGCAAGGCCATCGGCCAATCGCTCAAAATCACCGTCAGCGAAGGCATCGCGTCAAACAAACTCGTTAGTCAGATTGCTTCCAAGCTGAACAAGCCCGCCGCGTTTAAAACCGTGCCGGGCGGACAGGAGAAACAATTTCTTCATCCGTTGCCGAATCGCTGGCTGCCAGGTATCGGGCCGAAAACCGCCGTAAGGTTGAACGCGGCGGGACTGGCGGACATCGGGCAGATTGCCGCAACGCCAGTTGACATGCTCGCGTTGCTGCTTGGAAGTCAAGCGCCTGTCATGCGCCAGTTCGCCAATGGCATTGACGAACGCCCGTTGATTCCTGCTCGCGAGCCGCAGAAATCATACAGCCAGCAAGAGACGTTCAACGAGGACGTGACGGACGAGGAATACGTCGAGGCCGTGCTTCGGCGCATGGCCGACCGATTGTTTGCCACGGTGCGCGCGGAAGGCCGCAGCGTGCGGACGCTGACCGTGAAAGTGCGTTACAACGACCGCGACGAGAACCAGCGCGCCGAGAGTCTGCGCGAACCGACGGACCTGGAAACGGACGTTTACGGGCACTTGCGCGGGCTGTTGCGGGAGGCCTGGCAGCGGCGTGTGAGTTTGCGCATGGTGTCGCTGAAGTTGTCGAACGTGTATGACGGCATGTTTCGCAGCGAACTGGCGCTCGAAACGAACGCGAAGAACCACGCCGCGCGTGAACGGCTCGCGTCGGTGCTGGACGAATTGCGGCGCAACAAAGGCTGGTCTGTCGTCTTGCGCGGACATGATTTGCGATTGCGCGATGCACCCAGGGACATCGCAGGAGCCGAGGTAACGAGGCTCACTTGTCCAAACCGTAAATCGCAAATCGTAAATCGTAAATGCACCGGCTGCTACGTGCCTTTGCGCGTTCGCAGCTACTTCACGTTTCTTGATTCGACGCTCTCGCCCGCTGCCATCATCAATTGCGCCAGGCAGCATGGTTTGTCGGCCATCGCCCTGACCGACATCGGCAATTTGCATGGCGCGGTCGAGTTCGCGCAGGCGGCGAAGCGCGCGGGTGTCAAACCGATTTTCGGAACGGAATTGCAGGTTGGACAAAATCCGCTCTTGCTCTACGTCGAATCCGCGCGCGGTTATCACAATCTCAACCGGCTGTTATCGCTCCGTGCCGAGAACGATAACGACGAAGGCGCGGTTGCGGCGCAGCAACGCCGCCCCATTTCGTTTGAACGTCTGGACGGTTTCACCGACGGCTTGATTGCCGTCAGCCCGGACTTGCGATTGGCCGAACTGTTTCCCGGTCGTTTCTATCAAATGGCAATCAAAGGACACCTCACCCGGCCTACGGCCACCCTCTCCCCATCCGATGCGGAGAGGGACAACGCGCGCCGCTTCCCCGTCGTCGCGTGTCCGGCGGTTCATTACGCCATGCACGCCGACCGGATGAAATACGACATCGTGCAATCCATCCGCACACTGACGTTACTCCGCCAGGAACACCCGGACAAACGCACGGACGGGTGGTTTCACTTCCGCACGCCGGCAGAAATGGCCGAGGCGTGCAAGGAACACCCGGACTGGCTCGCGTACTCGCTGGAAATCGCCGAACGCTGCAATTTTGAAATGCCATTCGGTAAACCGCAGTTTCCCGCATTCGTGCCGCCGGATGGTTCGACGCCGCGCGAGTTCCTTCACCAGCTCGTCATGGATGGACTGCGCCGACGCTACGGCGTGCGCGCCGCGTCCATGCGGCCACAACTCGAACAGGAATTGAACATCATCGCTGCTGTCGGCTACGAAGAATACTTTCTCGTCGTTTGGAACATCCTGCAAGACTGCCGTGCGCACGGCATCGAATGGATCACACGTGGCAGCGCGGCGGACTCGCTCGTTTGCTATTGCCTCGGCATCTCGGACGTGTGCCCCGTCCGCTTTGGCCTCTACTTCCGGCGCTTTCTGAATCAGGAACGCATGGCGCTCAACAAACTGCCGGACATTGACATTGATTTCCCGCACGACCGCAAAGACAACGTGGTGGACCTCATCTTCGCCAAATACGGCCGGGAGCAATGCGCCGTAGTGGGCGGCTTCTCGACATTCCAGGCCCGCAGCGCGTTTGCGGACGTGGCCAAGGTGCTTGGCGTGGCCGAACGCGAAGTGCGGCGCTTCACCGAACATTTCCCGTGGAGCTTTGGCGGCGGCTGGGTGCCCGACGAACACACGCCCAGCGGCGGAGCGAAGTTGCGCGAACTGCTCGCGGCCAGTCCTGAAAACCGCGATCTCCCGTTGAACGAAGAACCGTTCAAGACTGCCTTGGACATGGCCGAGTTTCTGGACGGCTTTCCACGCTATCCGAAAATGCACCCGTGCGGCGTGGTGCTCTCGCGCCAGCCGATGCACGAACTGACGCCGACTTTCATTTCCAACAAAGGCTATCCCACGACGCACTTCGACATGGACGCCGTGGAAGTCATCGGGCTGGTAAAGGTGGATGTGCTCGCTCAAGGCGGACTGGCGGCGATGCGCGACGTGAAAGCGTCGCTGGCCAAACGCGGGATTGAAGTGGATTTGCAGACTTGCACGGCGCGCAGGGGACTGACGCGCCCTACCGAAAACAATCGGAAATCGGAAATCGGAAATCGGAAATATGACGACCCGCAGGTTTGGGAAATGATTTCCGGCGGCGGCGCGCGAGCGGTGCATCACATCGAAAGCCCGGCCATGACCGGCCTGTGCCGCCAATGCAACGTGCGCGACATTGACACGCTTATCGCCATCGTGAGCGTCATCCGGCCCGGCGCGGCCAACGAAGGCAAGAAACTGGCGTTCACGCGGCGCTATCAGGGGCTTGAGCCAGTGACGTATCCGCATCCGTCGCTCGAACCCGTGTTGCGCGACGCGTTCGGGCTGGTGGTTTATGAGGAGCACATTCTGCAAATCTGCGAAGCCTTCGCCGGTTTGCCACCCGGACGCGCGGACGTATTGCGCCGCGCGCTCAACAAACAGAAGCGCGCCGTCATTGCGGAGATTCGGGATGAATTTTTCGCGTCGGCCAAGGCGCGCGGACATGCGCTGGAGAAGATTGAAGAAGTGTGGCGTTTGGTCGCAGGCTTTGCTGGTTACGCCTTTTGCAAGGCGCATTCGACGGCTTACGGCGTCGAGGCGTATCAATCCGCCTGGCTCAAACGAAATTACCCGGCGGAATTCATGGCGGCGGTGCTGACCAACGGCAAAGGATTTTATGACCCGCTCGTCTATGTGTTGGAAAGTTATCGGCTCGGATTGAAATTCCTGCCGCCGTCAGTCAATGAACCCGGCCCGGCGTTTGAAGTGGTAGATAGGAGATGGGAGATAGGAGATAGGGCGTTTGGCGGGGACGCCAACCGCAGCACGCGAGGCGCGTGCGCTCCCCAAAGCATTCGCGTTCCGTTGACGCGGACCAAAGGACTTACCGACCGCACAATCAAACGGCTGCTGGCCGAGCGCGAGTGTGGAGCGTTTGTGTCACTGGCCGACTTTCATCGCCGCGTGAAACCGTTGCCGGAGGAAATGGAAGCGATGATTCGGGCGGGCGGGTTTGGCGAGTTCGGCCAGACGCGCACGCGACAATTTTGGGAAGGGCAACGGCTGGCCAACGCGGATGGAAAATGGAAGATGGAAGATAGAGGAAGCCGGAATCTGGAATTTGATTTCGAGGCGGGGGCAAACCCGGTTTCGGATTTCTTCGCGCGGAATCAGGGCTTGCTCCGCGAGCCGACGCGACGCGAACGGCTCGAAGCTGAAACGGAATTGTTCGGCTATGCGGTGAGTGCGCATCCGCTGGAATTGTTTGAGGATGTGGCTTGGGACACGTATTGCCCCGTTGCGCGGCTGGGCGAGCACGTCGGCGAAACGGTGGTGACGTGCGGGCTGGTGGTGGAGCAACGCACACATCACCAGATCACCGGCGAACCGATGAAATTTCTGACGCTGGCGGATTGGACGGGCATGGTGGAAACGGAACTGTTCGCGCAGACTTACAAAAGCTATGGACTGGCGACTGTGCGTTATCCCGTCCTGGAAGTGACCGCGACCGTTGAGCCGTTCGAGAATGGGCGGGGCTTTTCTTTGCGAGTGTTGCGGGCGGGAAAGCCTCGAATTGGATGAAAGCCCGCAATTTTGGCGACAGGGAAAATCAGGGAGCGACCGGCGGCAAATTGGTTTTGGCAACGCCGGCCCGGCGGGTCCACACAAAATAGACCGGGATGCCGATCAGCACGATAATCAGGCCCGGCCAGGTGTACTGGGGTTTGTAGCGCAATAGCACCAAATCAATGTAAATGGCCATGACAATATAAATGGCTGGCAGCAGAGGATAACCAACGGCCTTGTAAGGGCGGTCAACGTCGGGGCGGGTGCGGCGCAGCACGAACAGGCCGGCGATGGTCAGGATGTAGAATACCAGCACCGCAAAAATGATGTAGTCGAGCAACTGACCATAACTGCCGGACAGGCACAGGACACAGGTCCAGACCATCTGCACCATCAGGGAGACCGCTGGCGTGTGGTAGCGGGGATGGACCTTCCCCACCGAGCGGAAGAAAAGCCCGTCCTTGGCCATGGCGTAGTAAACTCGCGCGCCCGCCAGGATCAACCCGTTGTTGCAGCCGAAGGTGGAGAGCAGGATGGCGACCGCCATCAACGCGCCGCCAAGCTCGTGGAATGTGACTTGCATGGCGGCAGTGCCCACGCGATCCTCGGTGGCATACTGGATGCCGTGGGCCAGGACAGTCGAGCCGTTGGCATCGCCCGCCAGGGGAAGCACGCTGAGGTAAACCAAATTGGTGAGGACATAGAGCGCAATCACGATGCCGGTGCCCAAAGCCAGGGCCAGGGGCAGGTTGCGCCTGGGATTCCGGACTTCGGCAGCGGTGAAAGTGACGTTGTTCCAGGCGTCGGCGGAGAACAGGGAGCCAGTCTGGGCCACGGCCAGGATGGCGATGGTCCCCACCAGCACCATGGGGCCTCCGGAGCCCACCTGGATGAGGTGCTGGGCGCCCCAGCCGGCGTTGTGCCAGAAGTCGCTGAAGTTGGCGGCCACTGCCTGCGGGTTGCGACCGATGGTGAAGCCCACCACCACTAATCCGAAGAGGGCGGCCACCTTGGCCACGGTGAAGACGTTCTGCACCAGCGCGCCCGTTCTGATCCCGAAGATGTTCAGTACGGAGAGGAAAACCACCATCACGATGGCCGCCAGGTTCTGGGTGTTAAGCCCGACGTCCATATTGCCCAGTACCATCGGGCCGATGTGCATGGCCGGTGCCTTCCAAAAGTGGAGGAGCCAGTGGGTGGAAGAGATGGAGGGAAAGAAGAAGCCCAGGAACTTGCCGAAGGCCACGCCCACGGCGGCGATGGTGCCGGTCTGGATGACCAGGAAGAAGGTCCAGCCGTAGAGGAAGCCCCAGAGCGGTCCCAGGGACTCACGCAGGAAGACGTATTGTCCGCCCGCGCGGGGCATCATGGCGGCCAGTTCACCGTAGGCCAACGCTCCGGTGATGGTCATGAAGCCGGTTATCAGCCAGGCGGCGATGAGCAAGGCGGGCGAGTTGACCTCTCTGGCGATCTCGGCTGAGACAATAAAGATTCCCGAACCGATCATGGAGCCCATGACCAGGGTGGTGGCGCTGGTCAGACCCAGGCCTTTGACCAATTCCTGTTCGGGAGCGGCATCAACGGCGGCGCGGTTGGGCTTCTGCATCGCGTGAGGATGCAAGCAATACAACCGGGATTCAACTCCTTGTCACGCTTTGGCGACTTTCTATTCTCTCAACCCTCAACGCCGATTTTACGGTGTGAGGATGCAAGCAATAAATCCGGGAGGCAAGGCGCTGGCGCAAGTGAATTAACCGGCTGCGCCGGATTCAGAAGCGTTTACTGAAAATGCGCGAAACTTGTCGCGTCGAAGTCCCGCAATGCGGGACGAAGACGGAAGCCTGGCGAAGACGGACCTGTCCTCCTTAACTTTAGCGACGGCGGAAGCCGTTAATTGCCCGGTCGGAAAAATGGGTTGTCAGTGGCTTTATTTTCGTCATGCTCCCCGGACGGACCATGTGGAACAGATTCCCAATCTATTTTGGCCGGTGGATGTTTTGGCTGGGATTTTTTCTGTCCTTCACGGCCCTGGCGGCGGATACTCCCATTTCCGAATCCAAAGTCACCGTGGCTCCGCCCGGAGACTGGGTGAAACCCAATTTCTTCGAGCGCGCGTTGCAGTACGCCCCGGTGTTGGCTGGTGAAAACGAACGCTGGCTGTTGATTGAAACGGAAATCAACGTTCCCGAAAGTGCGACCTTCGACCACCGGGTAAAACAAATTTGCAGTTATTCCGGCGTGCAGAACGGCGCGCAAATTTCCCTTGATTTTGACCCCGGCTATGAATCGCTGCAACTGCACTGGGTGAGAATCTGGCGCGGCACGAATTTTCTCGACCGCCTCGACCGGGATAAGATCAAAATCATCCAGCAGGAACGCGACCTGGAACAGCATGAACTCAATGGCCAGTATTCCGCGATTCTGGTGCTGGACGATGTCCGCGTGGGCGACGTCATTGATTACGCCTTCACCGTCCAGGGCGACAACCCGGTGTTTGCCGGCAGATTCGCGCGCTCCATTCTCCTTCAATACGACCAGCCCGTGGGCCGTCTTAGAACGCGGCTCCTCTGGCCGGCGAAAAAACCACTCTTTGCAAAAAATCATGGAACCAGCACGCAACCGGTGGTCGTTCGCGGCAAGGAGGTCACCGAATACTGCTGGGATGCAAGACGGGTTCCGGCGTTGTCCGCGGAAGATTCCCTGCCGACCTGGTACGATTGCCACCCGTGGGTGCAGTTGAGCGAGTTACAAACCTGGAACGAAGTCAACCAATGGGCGCTGACGCTCTTCCAGAACAGCTCCGCTCCGGCTCCGGAGTTTTCACAAAGACTCGATGCGTGGCGGCGGATTGCCAACCCGGAAGAACGGGTCCTGGCCGTCCTGCGCTTTGTCCAGGATGAGGTGCGCTATTTCGGAATTGAAATGGGCGTAAAGTCCCACAAACCCTCGGACCCCTCCACTGTTTGCAGCCGGCGATTCGGCGACTGCAAAGACAAGTCGTTGCTACTTGTCACCGCCCTGCGGTCGTTGGGCATCGAAGCCTGGCCGGTGCTGGTCAACACCACCGAATGCCGCAACCTCGACCAATGGCTGCCGACGCCTCTCGCCTTCGATCACGTCATTGTGGCGGTGTGGATGAATGGCCGGTTCTACTGGCTCGACCCGACCATCAATTACCAGCGCGGGCCGCTGTCCGCCCATTATCTGCCCGATTACGAGCGCGGTCTGATCATCAGCCCGAAAACCGTCGGCCTGACCGTCATTCCCAACACCAGCGCCGACCGGAGTCTGACCAGCGTCAGCGAATATTTTCAATTGCGCAGCCGGGACGAACCCGCCGATTTAAAAGTCGTGACCGTGGCCACCGGCGGCGACGCGGACGTTCTGCGGGAACAGTTCGCCACCACCAGCCGGGATAAAATCCAGAAGAGCTACCAGGATTTTTATTCCCGTTTCTATCCGCAGATAGAAACTGCGCAGCCAATTCAGTTCTCCGATGACGAACAGCAAAACCGGATCGAGGTGACCGAGTTTTACACCATTGAAAAAATGTGGACGAAGTCCGCGGACGACAAGCGGTACTGGTGCGAATTCTCCCCGCACACGATTACCAGCTTCCTGTATGAAAAGCCAATGGACAAGGACCGGACCATGCCGCTGGCCCTGGAATATCCCGAACACCAGCTTTTCCGCGCCGAGGTGACTTTGCCGGCAGTATGGCCGGCGGATAAACGGAACAAAACGATTTCCGACCCCGCGTTTTTCTTTCAACGTCAAGTGACCGTCTCCGGCCGCAAGCTTGTCCTGGAAGCGGAATACCGCACCTCTACCGACTCCATTCCGCCGGAGCGGGTGAAGGACTATCTTCAAGAGCTTGACGAGGCCGCCCGCGCTTCCAGTTACGCCCTGCGCTGGCCGTGATGGTTGTGTGAACCGGGGGTCTTCTTGCTTCTGGTTGCCTTGGTCAACCGCATCTTGTCGCGCCGTGGCCAGGCAAGGCGGCAGAAGCGCAAGGATCACAAAGAGTTTTTGAGTTTTTTCCTCTGCGCGCTCTGTGTTCTTTGCGGTTAATCCTTCAGCTTTTCCGACGGCTTGCCGCGCGGCGCAGCTTTACGCGGGGAATTTGGCGCAGAAATCTTTCAGGGCCGCGGACAACGTTGATTTTAAAACTGCTTCGGGCAGCAGAAATGGCTTTTCGGTGATGGTGATCTCGGCCTTTCCAGTCGTAAACACGAAGCTCCCGGCCAGTTTCCCGAGCACGTGGCCGGCAAATTTGCCGTGGAAGTCGCCATTCGGCTCAAAGGCATAATTGCCTTTGACCTTGGGCTGCTTCAGGTCGGGATGACAGAAGCCACCGGCCTGTTCGTTGCCGATGATGTGGACATCATGTTGTCTGGCCAGCACTTGAAGTTCGGGGAAAGTCGGGAGTCTTCCCAGTTGCTGCGTTACGGTGAAAGGCATGGATATTCAAGTTCCTTTTCGCCAACGTTTGATTTTCAGGATGCGACCAGGGCGGATGAGTGAGGCGTCCAACCGCGCCGCCAGCACCCGCTCATCCAATATCGTTTTCCAGCACGATGCGGTAACGAGCTTTGCCCGCGCGTAAATGTTCCATCGCGTCATTGACGCGCGACATCGGGAACTTCTCGATGGTGGGGGCGATGCCGTGTCGGGCGCAGAAAGCGAGCATCTTCGCCGTGGTGGCCGGACTGCCGAGCGGCGAGCCGGAAATCGCCTTCTGCCCCGCGAGCAAGGCAAAGGCGGCCACGGGAATCGGCTCCGGCACCGCGCCGACCACATGCAAACGCCCCTTGGGCGCGAGCGCGTTGATGATCACGGGCCAGTCCAGAGTCACATTCGCCGTCACCAGAATGAAATCGAGCGACCCCGCCAGCTTTTGCATCTGCGCCGAATCCCGCGAATTGACCGTGTCGTGCGCGCCAAACTTGAGCGCATCCTGTCGCTTGGAATCGCTCGACGTAAAGGCCACAACTTCACAGCCCCACTTGTTCAGGAACTGCAACGCCAAGTGACCGAGTCCGCCAATACCGATTACACCCACGCGCTGTGTTGGTTGCACGCCACATTGCACAATTGGATTGAACACCGTGATGCCGCCGCAGAACAGCGGGCCGGCTTTGACGGGATCAACAGCCGCTGGCAGCGGACTTGCCCAAACCCAGTGGCAACGCACCCGGTCCGCGAACCCGCCGTAACGACCGATCATGGTCTGCTCCGCGGTGGTGCAAAGATTGTGATCGCCGGCCAGGCATTGCGGGCACGCCATGCAACTGCCCGAATACCAGCCCAGTCCCACCCGGTCGCCCAACTTCACCCGTTTCACCTGACTGCCGGCGGCGACAATCGTCCCCACCACTTCGTGCCCGGGCACAAACGGGTAGGACGACATTCCCCATTCGTTGTCCAGCATGGAAAGGTCCGAATGGCAGATGCCGCAGTGACTGACTTTGATCTCCACCTGCTCTCCGCCCAGGGGGCCGGGGTCGAACTCGAAAGGGGTGAGAGCCTGGCCCTTGGCGGTTGCAGCGTAGGCTTTGAATTTTGCACTCATCATTTGGTGGGCTGAAAATCGCACCATCCGCCAGACTCGTCAAGCGGTCCTGCCGTCCTCGTGCTGCGTGTGAGGAAGCCAGGAACCCCTGCTGATCCGTCGTTAGTGGCGTAACCGTTGCGGAAGTGGATGACATCGTAGTCGCGATTCTCGATCCGACGACGCCAGTAAGGGGTGTACTTGCGGTATTCAACCCGCTTGGTCTTTTTCGCAATCTTTGCGAACCACTTCCGGCGCAGATTCAGGTGTAAAATGGCCGGCATGATCACAATTCCAAGACCGACCCTCTCACTTTCAACGAGCCTGTGCGAACCGGAAGCCCATGAGTGATTAAGTTTTAACCAGGAACCACCATATTGCGCCACCAAGCAACGCAAGACCGACAAGACCCAATCCCGTTTTTAAAATGAAGGAGCCGAATTTGAACGCCACCAGGAGCACAAGACACCCGGCGACGACAATGGCAACCCGAACCACGGGGGATGACAAGCTGGCGGCGGTTTGTCCGATGAGAACCATAGTCGGGATTCAGTGATTGTCGCCACCATTGCCGCCATTGTGGTCGTAATAGTGTTCGCCACCCGGGTTGCCACCGCGGTCGCCACTTGGGTCGCCACTGTAGTTGCCATGATCCGAATAGCCTCTGTTGTCTCCGTCTCCCCGGCCTCCGGGAATAATACACCCGGATGAGGCAAGCAAAATGACGGCGCAAATTAAAAGAAGGACAATTTTCATACGTCCACTTTTCCCCATTTTGAGCGAGGCTGCAATGGGGTGTAACCCTACCGCCTGATCATGGGTGGTGGATTTATAGGTCCAATTCGCTGCATCGAGACGGTGCGGATTGATCGGGACATGTTCGAGCGGCAATGGTGGGGGGATGAGGGGAAAAGCTGAAATACTGAAATTGTGAAAGCGTAAAATGTCACAATTCCAGGACCGACCCTTTCCAAATCGAATCGCGCCAGATTATCAACCGTTACATATCGGCCTGCTGAACAGCTTGTCTTAAGGTATTTAGCAGGTCGGTGGTCACACCTTGAAAATCCTGATCGAACAACTCCTTCCGGCGGCGGTAATGTGCGTCATACTGTGCGTCATGCTGTGCGCCGGACTCGCCAATCTGTCCTTGGACGTAAGCCTCAAACGCAACCTGCAACATGACTACTCTTTCAGTCAGGTGTATGAGCAGCTTGGCTTGGGCCTTGATGATTTCGTTTGCCTGTTGGTTTGTCATAAAATTTGCGAAGTGGTCTGACAGAACAGGTTGAATCAACCCAGGCTCGCCGTCAATCCTTAGCCGAGCGTGGACGCCACAGAAGCCAATTCAATAATCCGACCTTGCCTGCGACGGCACAACGGATACACTGGTTCAGGTCAGGCAGCGCGCGCCATGAGCACTTTGAAGACTCAAGATGGTGTCTGGACCCGCAGAGTTGCTGTTCGCAAGAAGGGCACGTGGAGGACATCTGTTTTGCGGCCGTGGGTCAAAGACAACCGATTCCAGCAGGCACGATTCATCCTTGTTGGTGGTCCTACCGTTTTGGTTTCGGCGGGCGATTTGCGGCGGGCACTTGCCGCCTCCACCGCACCGGGCAGGCTGATCTGTTCGGTTCGCATCGATCCTGAGAAAAGCACCATCAATGATCAGCCAGTTCAATTTATGGGTTGACTTGATCGCTCGCAGGCTGCTCCGGTCCCATTCGATACTGCTCGATCGCCACATCGGCACCGAACCGCTCATTCACCTGGTGTCGGAACCAGCGGAATGAAGGTCGGCGTTTGGAATAAAACAGGTGGCTGGTCAGGCTGCGTCGGTAATCCAATGCAGGCGGATCGGCTTGCCTCGTCGGAGCTGTGAGACGAAGCCGGGCCGCGGCCCGCCCTGTGTTATTTACGGCGGTCTCGGGCTGCAGGCCTTTCATTTTGTGAGGAGAGATGTTTTTGGGGAAGGCAGCTTGATTGTCCGGCCCGGAATCACGAACACACCCTCCCCCTGATGACGGATCGTCCGTGGCCGTTTCCGAAGCGGATCAATCCACGCCTTGACCACTTCCAGGACGAAGAAGTTGTATTTGGCCACCAGCTTTCGATCAACCACCTTGCATTCCAGATTGGCATAACACTCGGCGATGAGCGGGGCCTCGACGAACGACGCAGCCACCGGCGTGAGGCCAAAGGTTTTGAACTTGTCCACCGATTGACCTGAAGTGTTTCCGCAACCCACCACCTTTTTCGCCAACTCCACCGTTGGCACATTGATCACGCATTCGCCAGTCGCTCGCAAGATTTCAAAGGCGTGGTTTGGCATTGGGCCAGGAAAATAAGTTGAGGGTTGAAGGTTGATCCGTCTTCGCCAAGGCTTCCGTCTTCGCATTGCTTCAACGCGACATGCCGACGAGACAAGGAGTTGAGAGCGGAAACAGTGTCAAAAGTGCGGACTGACCCGTTTTTGACCCGTTTTTGGATTAAGGCACACGAAAAGGAAGTAATGTCCCAAAAGTGCATCTTGTTTTTTTGAAAAAAGTTCTTGCTTTTTGGGGTTGGTTTATGATAAAAAGTCCAGTGGTGGTTTGGAAGACGCAGCTGCGTCTTCAGTTGTAGAACGTTTAGCAGCCCGCAAAGATGCGGGTTTAACAAACCGACGATATGAAAACTCTCTTCGCTCGACTCATGGTGGCCGTCACGATTGTGGCATCCCTTTTGGCGGTCCAAGTTAAAGCACTCACGGTTTATACCCTCTCCCCGGGAACGACTGTAGCCGCGTTGCCTTCGAGTTATCCTGTGGGGGGCACGCTGCTGGCAACCACCAGTTCTCCCTTTTCCGCCGGCGTTATATCGGGCACACTCGTTTCTTCGGTCTTTTTATTCGACGCCTCCAACCCCTATGGGGCGGGGACTAACGGGGGACTAACTTTCACTTATCAGCTTAGCATCTCATCTTCCAGCCCGGATGCATCGAGCGAGATGACCGTTAGTTCCTTTAGCTCCTTACTCACTGATGTGAGCTATAACACGGTGGGCAGCGACGTCAACCCGTCCAATTTCAGCCGCAGCAGCGGCGGTGATACCGTGCGCTTCATTTTTTTAAACCAACCGGTCGGGGATGGCCAAACC